>ERZ773070.443-NODE-443-length-30688-cov-4.826298_pt1 | contig 30688 bp, 19 predicted proteins | sample MGYA00580618_ERZ773070 | MGnify/ENA primary metagenome ERZ773070 (study PRJEB29015, sample SAMEA2738023) | human oral metagenome | biome: human oral; feature: human-associated habitat; material: dental | place: China | collected 2019 ... | reverse complement strand
ATAAGGGCGTTGGTGTTGGCGGGGTTGCCCACCACCAGGACCTTGATGTCGTCGGCGGCGCCGGCGGCCAGGGCCTCGCCCTGGGGGCCGAAGATGCCACCGTTGGCCGCCAGCAGGTCGCTGCGCTCCATGCCGGCCTTGCGGGGCATGGAGCCCACGAGGAAGGCGATGTTGGCGCCCTCGAACGCGGCCTTGGGGTCGTCGAAGATGTCCACGCTGCCCAGGGTCGGGAAGGCGGCGTCGAAGAGCTCCATGGCGGTGCCCTCGGCGGCCTTGACGGCCGGGGGGATCTCCAGCAGGCGCAGGTTGACACGCTGGTCCGCTCCGAGCAGGGCGCCGGAGGCGATACGGAACAGCAGCGCGTAGCCGATATTGCCGGCGGCACCGGTGACAGCGACATTGACGGGGGCGTTAGCCATCAAGGACTCCTTACAGGACGTTCGGTGTGGCCGCGCTGGGCGCAGCCCTACGGGGCAAGCCTATGCCGCTGGCAACGGCACCTCTACCAGCCCGCCTGCAGCCCACCTGGGCGCACACCGTTTGCTGACGAACGGTCAGTTCATTATGATCCCAAAGGAAGGTACTCCTAAGTCCTTGCCGCTCCTTCGTCCACCGACCGACCAGTATCGTGACCACGCCCCCCTCAACCGGCAAAGGACGCACATGACAGCCTCCAGCGACCCCCGGGACGCCGCCGCGCCCGCCCCCCTCCCCCGACGCCGGGGGACGCGCCCGCCCTCCGTCGCCACCCCGGCGGGGAGGCGCGCGGGCGTGACGGCCTTCACCATGACCGCCCTGGCCGCCCTGGCCGAGACCTGGGCGCTGGTGTGCCTGGGACGTGCCGTGGGCGACCTCCTCAGCCCCTCCTCCACCCACCTCGCGGGCCTGCTGGCCCAGGCCGGGGCGGCCGCTACCGCCTGCGCCCTCCTGCAGGCCGCCGTCCAGGCCACCGCCTGGGGCTCGGCGGCCACCCAGGAGGCGGCCCTGCGCCGCCGCGTCCTGGACCACCTCCTCGACCTGGGACCGGCCCACACCACCAGCCAGCGCACCGGGTCCACGGTCAGCCTGCTCACCGACGGCGCCGAGCGGGTGGCCCTGTACCGGCAGACCTTCCTCGCCCCGACGATCGCGGCGGCGCTCGCCCCGGCGCTCGTGCTCGTGCTCCTGGCGATCGCCGTGGACCCGGTCCCCTCTGCGGTCCTGGCGGTCGCCGTCGTCGGCGTGCCCGCGCTCATCATCGGCTTCCACAAGGCGCTGAGGTCGTCCTCCTCGGGATCGCGCCGCAGCCGGGCGCGCCTGAGCGCGGAGTACCTCGACGCGATCCAGGGCCTGACCACCCTCACCCTGGCGCGCGCGGCGCGGCGCACGCGCGAGCGGCTGCGCGAGGCCGGTGAGGGCAACCGGCGCGCCGTCATGCGCCTGCTGGCCGGCAACCAGCTCGTCATCCTCGTCACCGACTCCCTCTTCTCGCTGTTCCTCATCTCGGTCGCCGCGGTGAGCGCGGTGGCCCGGCTGGGCTCGGGGGCCATCGGCGTCGGCGACGCGCTGGCGATCGTGCTCACCTCCTTCGTCCTGCTCGAGCCGCTGGACCATGTGGGGGCGTTCTTCTACGTCGGCATGGGAGGCCTGGCCAACCAGAGGGCCATCCGCCGCATCCTGTCCCAGGGGCGCGAGGGAGGCGCGGCGGCGCATGGCCGGTCGCAGGAGGCCGAGGCTGCGGAGGCAGCACGGGACTCCGAGTCGGCGGGCCCGTCAGCACCCGCCCGGGAGGCTGGGGCCGCGGGCGGCGCGCCTGCCGGGGGCATCCGCCTGCGCCGGGCGAGCGCGGCCTGGGATCGCGCGGAGGTGCTCCACGGCGTCGACCTTGATGTGGCGCCCGGCGAGCATGTGGCCGTCGTCGGACCCTCGGGCTCGGGCAAGTCGACGCTCATGGCCCTGCTCAAGGGTGACCTCCTGCCCTCGGGCGGCGAGGCGGTCGTCGACGGCGAGTCGCTGGCCGCCGGGGCGGGCAGCGACGATCAGGAGCGGGTCCGCGCCGCGAGCGCGTTGGTGGCGCAGTCCACGTGGCTCTTCTCCGGAACGATCGCCTCCAACCTCCGGCTCGCCGCGCCGGGGGCCAGCGACGAGGAGCTGTGGGAGGCGCTGGCCACCGCCAACCTGGCCGAGGAGGTGCGGGGGATGCCCGAGGGGCTGGAGACCCGTGTGGGCGAGCGCGGGCTGGGGCTGTCCGGCGGCCAGGCGCAGCGGGTCTCCCTGGCCCGGGCGGTGCTCGCCGACCGACCCATCCTCCTGCTCGACGAGCCGACGAGCCAGGTGGACCTCGCCGGGGAGGCGGCGATCATCGAGGCGATCGACCGCATCGCCGCCGGGCGCACCGTCGTGACGGTCTCCCACCGCGCCGGGGCTCTCACCGGCGCTGATCGCGTCATCACCGTTGAGGGCGGGCGCATCACCCAGGCGGAGCCGGGCGCGCGGGCGGGCACTGGGCCGGGGGCTGCGGAAGGCAGCTGGCCCGTGGCGGAGGACGCCGCCCACGCGGGCCCCGCCGAGGAAGGGGGCCAGCGGTGAGCGCCATCGAGAGCAGGCCGCCCCAGGAGGCGCGGGGATCGCAGGAGGCCCCATCGGCCCAAGCGGCCCCGCCGAGCCGCCGAGCGCTCATCGGCTGGCTCCTCGGCGTCACCCGGCCGGTCCTGCCTCCCCTGCTGGCCTCAACACTCTGCCGCATCGCCGACCTCCTCCTGGGCTGCGCGATCCTGGCCATCGGCGCGGTCGCCGTCGTCGACGCGGGCGCGCGAGCGGCGTCCGGCGCGCATATCGGCATCCCCTGGGCCCTGGCGGGGCTGCTCGCGATGGCCTCCCTGCTCAAGGCGGCGCTGCGCTACGGCGAGCAGTTCCTCGGGCACTTCGTGGCCTTCAAGGCCCTGGAGCTGCTGCGCGGGGAGATCTTCGCCGCGCTCATCCCCCGCGCGCCGAGGGTCATGCTCCAGGCGCGCTCCGGGGATCTGCTGGCGCGCGCCACGAAGGACGTCGACCGGATCGAGGTGTTCTTCGCCCACACCTTCGCTCCAGCCGTCAGCGCCGTCGTCGTTCCCCTGACGGTCGTGGGCGTCATTGGTGCGACGATGTCCTGGGCGGTCGCGGCAACAGCCCTGGCCTTCCTCGTGGCGGCGATCGGCGTCGTCCCCGTTCTCGGCTGGCGGGCATCCCTGGCCTCCTCGCGCGAGGCCGTGGCGCGGCGGGCAGGGCTGACCCAGCATGTCACGGACTCCATCCAGGGGATGTCCGAGGTGGTGGGCTACGGGCGGGCCGAGGCGCGCCTCGATGAGATGGGCGCGATCGACCGCGCCATCGAGGCCGCCGGCTCCCCGGCACGGCGCTGGACGGCGCTGCGCCGGGGCGGGGTCCAGCTGCTCACGCTCGCGGGCCCCGCGGTGATGATCCTTGTCGGCGCCGACGGCGTGCGCGCGGGGGCGTTCTCGGCGGCGGCCCTGGCGGGTGGCGTGGCAGCAGTGGTGCGCCTGACGGAGACCGCGCGGGGGGTCGAGGAGTTCGCGGCGGCGCTCAACGCGTCCTTCGCGGCGGCCGAGCGGGTGTGGGCCACCGTCCACTCCCCCATCGAGGTCGCGGACGGGGACGGAGATCTGCCCCGAGCGCGCTCCCATGAGCTCGTCTGGGAGCAGGTGGACTACGCCTACCCGGGCTCACCGAGGCTGGCGCTGGAGGGCGTGTCCGTGCGGGCCGAGTCGGGGCGGTGGACCTGCCTCGTGGGGGTCTCCGGCTCGGGCAAGACGACGATGGGCCAGCTGGCGCTTCGCTTCGACGACCCCCAGAAGGGCCGGATCCTCGTGGGCGGAGTCGATATCCGGACCCTGGCCGGTGACTGCCTGCGCCGCGAGGTGGCGCTGGTCAGCCAGAGCGCGCACCTGTTCCGGGCCACCGTCCTGGACAACCTGCGGCTGGCCGCGCCCGGCGCGAGCGAGGAGGAGGTGCGGCAGGCCTGCCAGGACGCGGGCATCGACGAGGACATCGTGGCCCTGGAGTCGGGCTACGGCACGATGATCGGCGAGCGCGGGGCGTCGCTGTCCGGCGGGCAGCGCCAGCGCATCGCCCTGGCCCGGGCACTGCTGGCCCGGCCCGGGGTCATCGTCCTAGACGAGTTCACCTCGCACCTCGACCCGGCGCTCGACGCCCACGTGCGCTCCCGCGTGCGCGAGCGCCTGGCCGGCACGACGGTCGTGGAGATCACGCACCGCCTGCAGTGGGTGGGCGAGGCGGACCACGTCGCCGTCCTCGACGGCGGCCGCGTCGTCGAGCAGGGCGCGCCCGCCGCGCTCCTGGCAGCGGGCGGGGCGCTCGCCCGCCTCATGGCCCGGGAGGCGTAGCCAGAGATGATGTGCTTAGGAGGGGCCGTTACTCTGATCCGCAGGGCTGGCATCGGGTCTATTCGCGACTTCGTCGCTTCTACGCGCTTCCATCGGCTCGGGCGCTCGAGCAAGCTCGGCGCCGCTCGCCTCAGTTGCGCGTGGCAGGGGAGCACCGGAGGGCGCCCAGCGCCCGACGGCGCGGGGGACCGGCCTGCGGATCAGAGCAACGGCCCCGCCCCGGACGTTCTCATGCGCTGGGCTGGGCCGCGGCGGCGCTGGAGGCGGCGAGGTCCTCGGGGCTGACCACTCCCTCGACGCTCACGCCGTCGAGGTAGGCCAGGCGGTGGTCGGCGACGAGCGCGCTCACGCCCTCGGCCTTCAGGCGCGCCAGGAGGTCGCGGAGCATCGCCAGCCCCTCGTCGTCGAGGTTCGCCGACGGCTCGTCGAACAGGAGGGTGCGGGGCCCGGGCATGAGGGCCACGGCGATCGCCACCTTCTGCTTCTCCCCGCTGGACAGCCGGGCGAGGCGGCGCCCCAGCAGGCCGGTGATGCCGACCCGCTCGGCGACCTCGCCCAGCCTGCGCCGGATGCTCCCGCCCTCCCAGCCCAGGTTCTCGCAGGGGAAGGCGAGCTCACTGGTGACGTCGAAGGTGAAGAATTCCGAGCGCGGGTCCTGGAAGACGGTGCCGACGGCGGCCGCGAGCCCGGACAGGGTCATCTCCGCCACCGGGCGCCCGTCGACCTCGACCCCGCCGGTCAGGCGCGCCTCGTGGAAGGCGGGCACGAGCCCGTTGACGCAGCGCAGGACGGTGGACTTGCCGCAGCCCGAGGGCCCCGTCAGCAGCACGACCCGGCCGTCGGGCACGTCCAGGCTCAGGTCCTCCAGGGCGCTCACGCGCGCCCCGTCGTCGAGGTAGGTCACGCAGCAGCCGTCCAGTCGCAGGCTCATCGGCCGATCCGTACGGCGAGGCCGATCACGACGGCGGTGGCGGCCACGACGAGGGCGTCGGCGGCCCCCAGGCGCGGCTCGATCAGGGCGGTGCGCCGGCGGTCGGGATCCATGCCCTTGCACACGGCGACGGCGGAGAGCTCGTCGGCGATGCGGGCCGAGCGCATGAGGACGGGGACGACGAGGCGCTCGGCCTGGGCGAGGGGACGGGTGAGCCAGACCCGCCAGGCGGGCCCGGTGCGGCGCAGGCGCGCCACGGAGCCGATGAGGCGGATCTCCCCGAGGAGGGTGGGGACGTAGCGGTAGACGACGATGGCGACGATCATCGCGGTGCCGCGCACGCCGAGCCCGTCCAGGGCGGCCATCACCTGCCCCATGGGCAGCAGGACGACCAGGGCGCTGACCATGACGTAGACGGGCCAGGAGCGGACGACGAGGGTCGCGATGACGCCGAGGAAGGGCAGGAGCGGGACGCCCGCGGCCCGCAGGCAGATCCAGCTCTTTCAATATCATTACTTGCACCTGTTGAAATGTCTTTTATTACTAACTCTTCAGCTACTCTACCACCTAATAGTGATATTATTTGTTCTTCCATTTCTGTTTTTGATATAAATGATTTATCTTCTGATGGTCTATACATTGTATAACCACCTGCCATTCCTCTTGGAATGATTGATATTTCATGTACTGGATCTTGAGTTGATAAGAACTTACTTACTACTGCATGTCCTGCTTCATGGTATGCTACTAATCTTTTTTCTTTATCTGATCTTACTCTTGTTCTCTTTTCAGGTCCCATTGTTACTTTTACCATGGCGTCTTCAATATCTTTTTGTTCAATTGCTGTATGGTCCTGTCTTGCAGCTAATAATGCTGCTTCATTTAATAAGTTTTCTAAATCTGCTCCTACAAATCCTGATGTGTTTTTGGCAATTAATTTCATATCAACATCTTCTGCAAATGTCTTCTTTTTGCTATGCACTGCTAATATTTGTTCTCTTGCTTTTACATCTGGTGGTGGTACCACTATTTGTCTATCAAATCTGCCAGGTCTTAATAAAGCTTTATCTAATACATCCGGTCTGTTTGTTGCTGCTAGTACGATTACACCTTCATTTGCTGAGAATCCGTCCATTTCAACCAACATTTGGTTTAATGTTTGTTCTCTTTCATCATGTCCTCCACCAATTCCAGCTCCTCTTTGACGTCCTACTGCATCAATTTCGTCTATAAATATTATACATGGTGCATTTCTTTTTGCTTCTTGGAACAAATCTCTAACTCTTGATGCACCTACACCAACGTACATTTCTACGAAGTCTGAACCACTTATAAAAAAGAATGGTACTCCAGCTTCTCCTGCTACTGCTTTTGCTAATAAAGTTTTACCTGTTCCTGGTTGTCCTACTAATAATACACCTTTTGGAATTCTTGCTCCCATATCTGTGAATTTTTTAGGATTTTTTAAGAATTCTACTACTTCTTCTAATTCTTCTTTTTCTTCATCAATTCCTGCTACATCTTTGAATGTTAATTTTGTTTTATCTTCTTGATTTATCATTCTTGCTTTGCTTTTTCCAAATGATACTTGGCCACCTTGACCTCCTCCTTGGCGCATTGTTGTGAATGACATTAACATTGTCCATAACAAGAATATTAAAACTATTGAGGATATTGGTAATATCCAATTTGATATTGTTTCTAAGAATGGTTGATTGTCTGTACTAACTTTTACTATTCCTTCTTGCATTGATTCATTTAGATTTGTCATTAAGTTTTCAATGTCTGAAATGTTCACTCTTTTTATAGTTTCATCATTCTTTAGTTTTACTCTTGCTGTTTCTTTATCATAAGATATTGCAACATCTGTTACTTCTTTATTTTTTATTTTTGCTATTAGGTCTGCATAAGTAATTCTATTACTTGTTGGATTTGATACAGCTGGTACCAAAAAAGCAACTAATACTATAATTATTAACCATAATAAACCAGTTTTTACTTTACTCATGATTTTCTCCTTTGTTTTATCTATTTAAAAATCTAGCATATTAATTTTGCTATTGCAATAGTTTTTTACAAAGTTTTTTCTTTGAAAGCGTTGATAATATTGACTTTTTCTTACGGATTTAATGTACTAAGTTGATAAAAATTTTTTTATTTTTTATTAAAATTTCTATTTTTTTATTTATTTTTATTGTTTTATTTCCAACATTTCTTTCAATCATTTTTATAACATCATCAATATTTACTTTTGATAAATTATTTTGAGATTCAGAAAGTGCTGAAACAGCTTTATTTATCAATCTTTTTTGAATTGCTATATCTTCTTTTTTGATGTCTTTTAAATCGAATTCAATGTAATTTTTATTTATATGTGCAAGTTTTCTATATTGCTGTTGTGCATTTTTTTCTATATATGAATTCTCTTCTTTTATTATTTCCGTTGTCCTTTGGAGTGTTTTAATTAAATTTGGATTTATTTTTTCTAGCTCAGGAATGATTAAATTTCTAACCTTGTTTCTTGTGTATATATTTTCTTTGTTTGTTGAATCAATCCTAGGATTTAATTGATGTTTCTTACAATATTCTTCAATTTCTTTTCTTTGACAATTAATTAATGGCTTTATGAATTTATTATATTCAATCGGCTGTATTCCTTCTAGCCCATACATTCCAGTTCCTCTTATTAAATTCAGTAAAACTGTTTCTGCATTATCATTCATGTTATGTGCTATTGCAATTTTAGTAGCTTGTTCTTTCTCCATTATTTCGTCAAAAAATTGATATCTTATTTCCCTCCCAGTTTCTTCTGTTCCTCTTTTGTTTTCCTGTGCAATTCTTTCTACTTCAATTCTCTTTGCATAGAATGCTATGTTATTTTTCTTACAATAGCTTTCCACATATTGTTCATCTTCTGTGGAATCCTTACGGATTAAGTGATTTATGTGTGCAACTATTATCTTTTTTATTTTTAATTTTTCTTGATATTTTTTTAAGCATTCTAAAAGAGTAATAGAATCGGGGCCACCTGATACCCCGACTACTATTACTTCATTTTCATCTATTAAATTATTATTTTTAATTGTATTTAAAAATTTTTCTTCTAATATATCTAATCTTTTAGCCATATCTCTTTTCCATACTAGCAAATTTTGTGTATTTAGGCATCCATAATAATTCTCTTTTGCCTAATGGACCACTTCTGTTTTTTGCAACAATAATTTCTGCGATATTTGTTGGTGGTGCTTCATCTTTACGATAATAGTCGTCCCTATAAATGAACATTACTATATCTGCATCTTGCTCTATTGAACCTGATTCACGAAGATCTTGTAGCATTGGACGATGATTTTCTCTTGCTTCTAGTGCACGTGATAATTGTGATAGTGCAATTATTGGAACGTCTACTTCTTTCGCTATAATCTTTAAAGATCTACTGATTTCTGCAATTTCTTGTTCACGACTATTTGTTCTAGTATTTCCTTGTATTAATTGTAAATAGTCGATTACTATTAGTCCAATATTTTTTTCTAATTTTAATTTTCTACATTTTGCTCTTATTTCTCCAACTGTAATACCCGGTGTATCGTCTATAAATATCCCTGCTGATTCTGCGATTTCACCTGAGGCTACAGCTATCTTTTGCCAATCTTTGTCTTGTAAATTTCCATTTTCAAAATCCCTACTATCCACCATTGCTTGTGAACATAGAATTCTGTGTGCACATTGTTCTTTTGACATTTCTAATGAGAATATTACAACTGGTACTTTTGCTCTTAATGCTACATTTGTTGCTATATTTAGTGCAAATGCTGATTTTCCCATGGCAGGTCTTGCTGCTAATAGTATTAACTCTGTTTTCTTTAATCCTGATAACAATTCATCTAAATCTGGGTATCCTGTTGATGTTCCTCTTATTTTTGCGTCGTTTGCTGATAATTTACTGATTTCTTCTAATGAACTGCTTAGAATTTTTGAAATTTCTTCATAACCTTTTTGGCTTTTTCTTTGTAGCATATCAAACATTTTTGATTGGGCTGATTCAATTATGTTTGTTGAATCTTCTGTTTGACTATATCCTAAATCCAATAAATTGTTTGCATCTTTTATTAATGATCTTAATAATGATTTTTCTTCAACTATTTTTATGTATTTTTCAACATTTGCTGTTGTTGGTACTTTTTCTGGTAATTCTGCCAAATATTGAAGTCCACCAATTGCTTCTAATTTAGCCATTGTTGTAAGTTCGTCTTTAACAGTTATAATGTCTACGGCTCCGCCTTTAGCATAAATGTTTGAGATTGATTTGAATATTGTTTTATTGTCATCTCTGTAAAAATCTTCTGGTCTTAATACTTCAATGGCTGAAACTATTGCTTCTTTATCTGTAAGCATTGAACCTAATACGGCTTGTTCTGCTTCAATATCATGTGGTGGTATTTTACCTAATTCCATTTATGCCTCCTATTTTTCTGGAATTACATTTACCTTTACTTTTCCGATAACACCTTCGAATAATTTTATATCGACTGTAGTAATTCCTACTGTTTTAATTGTTTCTTTTAATTCAATTTTCTTTTTATCGATATTAATTGAATATTTATCTTTAAGTACATCTGAAATTTCTTTTGAAGTTACACCACCAAAGATTTTACCATTTTCTCCTGATTTAACTTTTATGTCCAATCTTATTTTTTCTAGCTTTTCTTTAATTTGTTCTGCTTCTTTTTTGTCTTCTTGTCTTTTAAAATCTCTTGAATCTTGTTTTGATTTTAATAATGCTAAATTTGCTGTTGATGCTTGTACACCTAGTTTTTTAGGAATTAAAAAATTTCTTGCATATCCATCATTAACCTCTAATATTTGATCTTTTTTTCCTACGCCTTTAACGTCTTGAGTTAAAATTACTTTCATTTTCAATTCCTCCTATTTTTTAATTTTCTATCATATATTCATCTATTGCATGTTTTAATTTTTCTAAAGCATCTTCCATTGTTATATCATAAAGTTGTGCTCCAGCCAATGTTATATGACCTCCACCACCTAATTTTTCTAAAATCAATTGTACATTTATATCACCTATTGATCTTCCACTGATATATATTATATCATCTATTTTTCCTAATACAAATGATGCACTAATTCCACTTATAGTTAGTAATTCATCTGCTGCTTTAGCTATTACAATTGTTGTATTTAGTTCATCTTCATTATATGTTGATATTGCTATTGATTCTTTAACTATTTCAGCCTTTGAAATTATATTTGATATTGTTTGATATGTTTTTAAATCATCTTGAAACCATTTTTTTACTTTTATTATATCTACACCGCATTTACGTAAATATGCAGCTGCTTCAAAAGTTCTTACACCTGTTTTAAATGTAAATTCCTTTGTATCAAGCATAATGCCTGCATATAGTGCTTCAACTTCAATTGGTGTTAATTTTATTTTAATTGGAGAATATTGTATTATTTCTGTTACTAGCTCTGACGCTGATGATGCGTATACTTCATGGAAACTTAATACTGTATCTTTAATATAATCAGTACTTTTTCTATGATGATCTATTTCCACAATTTTGCTTGCATTTTCTAAAACTTTTACAGATTCTACATAGTTTACCTTGTTTGTATCTACAATTACTAATAAAGTGTTCTCCGTCATTTTTTCTAATGCTGCTTCACCATTTATTACACATCCAATATATTCTTTATCATTTTCTATTGTTTCTAAAAAACTTAATATTCCAACCGCCTTTGAATCAACTATTATATTTGCTTCTTTATTTAAAGTTTTTGTTAGTCTATATATTCCAAGTGCTGAACCTATTGCATCCATATCACTGTTTGTATGTCCCATTATTAAAACATGGTCGGATTCTTCTATTAATTTAACTAAAGCTGTAGCTACTGTCCTAGCCTTAACCTTGGTTCTTTTTTCAACTTCTTCGGTTCTACCACCAAAGAATTCATATTTTTGATTTTGTTTTATTATTGCTTGATCTCCGCCTCTACCTAGTGCAATTTCTTGTACGGCTTGTGCTGATCTATATTTTTCATCAAGTGTTTCTCCATCTTTTGAAAAAGAAATACTCAATGTTGCTTGTATCCCATCCAATATTTGCAATTCTTTAATTTGTTGTAAAATGTTTATTTTGTCTTTTTTTGCATTTTCTAAATTTTTATTATCTATTACAACATAAAATTTATCACGTTCTACTTTTACTACCAATGCTGAATAATTTAATGCCCATTCATATATGCATTGTTCAATTTTAGCAATTACTTGTGATTTTATTTCTCCTGATAATCTTTGATTTATTTCATCATAATTATCTATTGAAATCATTCCTATATTTATTTCTGTTTCTTCTTCTTTTTCAAGAAGTTTCTTTATCTCTGTTTGATCTATAAAATATAAAATAAATGTGTAGTCATTATTTTCATCTTTGTTTGTTTTGATGTAAGTTCCTAATATTTTATAAGTTCTTCTATTTATATCAAATTCTATTTCTATTTTGCCTTTTTGCTTTTTCTGCATAGCATTTTTCTCTGATATTGCTATTTGCTTGATATTGCTTAACAATGCCATCAATTCTAAATTATCTTTATTTAAATCTTTAAATTCATTATTAAACTTTTCACTTCTCCAAATTATATTACCATTTGTTTCGATAATGATTAATGGAAATGGTGAATTTATTAAAGTTGTTTTTGCTGTATTATTAACATTGAATGTCAAATCTTTTAACTGTTCTGATAATTCTGATTTTCTTCTTTTATTATTTATAATTGTTGCAGCTATTAAAATTATATATAGTACTGCTAATATAATGAATGCTATTGGTTCCAATTCATATCTCCTTTTACACGTTTTTATTATACTACGCAATGCTATTTCTGTCAATTGTTTCAAGGGCTCAAGGTTATTTTTATAACTCTCTATTTATAAAAAAAGAAATGTTTTGGCAGGGCCTCAACATCTCTCTTTCGCTTATACATTATTCTTCTACTGTTTCTGTTTTACTTGGATCTTTCATTCTTTCATTATACATTTTTTCTAATTTTTGAACGTATTCTGGATCATCCATTGTTTCCTCAGTATTTATATATGTTTCTTGGTATTTATCCATACCGGTTCCAGCTGGTATTAATTTACCAATTATAACATTTTCTTTTAATCCTATTAAGTAATCTGACTTACCTTTAATTGCTGCATCTGTTAATACTCTTGTTGTTTCTTGGAATGATGCTGCTGATAAGAAGCTGTCTGTTGCAAGTGATGCTTTTGTAATACCTAATAAAATTCTCTTTCCTGTTGCTATTTGTTTTCCTTCTGCTGCTAATTTCTCATTAATTTCATTTAATTCATTAACATCTATTTGCATTCCTGGAATAATATCACTATCACCTGGATCTTCGATTTTTACTTTTCTTAACATTTGTCTTGCAATAACTTCAATGTGTTTATCATTAATATCAACACCTTGGCTTCTATATACCTTTTGGATTTCTTGTACGATATATTCGTGAACTCCTTCGGCTCCTTTAATTTCAAGTATTTCATTTGGATTGATTGAACCTTCTGTGATCGGATCACCTTTTTCAACTTCTTGTCCTTCTTCTACTTTCAATTTTAGTCCGAATGGGATTGAATATGATCTACTGTCATCTTTACTTGTTACTGTTACTTGTTTCTTTTTCTTAATTTCTGTAATTGATACCACACCTGAAATCTCTGTTATAACAGCTAGTCCCTTTGGTTTGCGAGCTTCAAATAGCTCCTCAACTCTAGGAAGACCTTGTGTAATATCTGCGCCACCTGCAACACCACCTGAGTGAATTGTTCTCATTGTAAGCTGTGTACCAGGTTCACCGATTGATTGAGCTGCAATTGTTCCTATTGGTTCGCCTATTTGTAGGTCTCCTCTTGTTGACATGCTCATACCATAACATCTTTCACAGATACCATGTTGTGTTTTACAGTTTAATACTGATCTTACTGTTACTCTTTCGATTCCAGCTGCAACAATTGCTTTTGCTTGTTTATCAGTAATTTTTGATTCTTTTGAAGCTAGAACTTCTCCTGTTTCTGGATGTTTTATATCATTTAATGGATATCTTCCTATAATTCTTTCTTCTAATGATTCAATTACTTGATTTCCATTCATGATTGCATATACTTCAAGTCCTTCTGTTGTTCCACAATCATGTTCTCTTACGATAATATCTTGTGAAACGTCTACAAGTCTTCTTGTTAAGTATCCTGAATCGGCTGTTCTTAGAGCTGTATCTGAGAATCCTTTACGTGTTCCGTGAGCAGCGATGAAGTATTCTAATGAGTCTAGACCTTCATAGAATGATGATTTGATTGGAATTTCAACTGTTTTACCTGTTGTACTTGCCATCAATCCACGCATACCTGCTACCTGACGTAATTGTGATAAGTTACCACGAGCTCCTGAGTCTGACATCATGTAAATTGGATTTAATTTATCGAATTTACTAATCATTACTTTTGCAACTTCGTCTGTAATTCTTTCCCAAACTTTAATTACATTTGTATAACGTTCTTTGTCTGTTATTAAACCACGTGCATATTGTTTTCCTATAACATCAACTTCATCTTGTCCTTCTTTTAGTAATCCTGGTTTTTCTTCTGGAACACTAACGTCGTACATAGATACTGTAATACCTGCAGTTGTACAATATTTATAACCTGTTGATTTAATATAATCTAGTAATTCTGCTGTTCTATCTAATCCGTGAATTTCAATACATTTATCAATTATTTTCTTTAATTGTTTTTTAGCTGTTGTGAAATTAACTTCTAATTCGAATTCGTTTTCTGGCTTTGTTCTATCTACAAATCCTAAATCTTGTGGAATTCCTTTATTATATATAATTTTTCCTATTGTTGTTTCGATGATTCCGTGTCTTAATTCATTTCCGTTTTCATCATATTTTGCAATTCTTACATGAATCTTAGCGTGTACACCTAAATCTCCATTTAAGAATGCCATTTCTGCTTCATCTGTTGAAGAGAAATATTTTCCAGCACCTAACACACCTTTGTTTTTTATAACTTCTTCTGTATCTCCTTCTTCAAGATCAACATCTAAAGTTAAATAGTATGCTCCTAAGATCATATCTTGTGATGGTTGTGTAATTGGCGCACCATCTGTTGGTTTTAATAAGTTGTTTGTTGATAACATTAAATATCTTGATTCAGCTTGTGCTTCTGGTGATAATGGTAAGTGAATAGCCATTTGATCACCGTCGAAATCGGCGTTAAATGCACTACATACTAATGGATGTAGCTTGATTGCTCTACCTTCTACTAATACTGGTTCAAATGCTTGAATACCCAATCTATGTAGTGTTGGAGCACGGTTTAGTAATACTGGATGATCATGAATTACATCTTCTAATACTTCCCATACTGATGGATCCAATCTTTCTACCATTCTTTTTGCACTTCTGATATTATTTGCTAATCCTCTTTGGCATAATTCTCTCATTACAAATGGTTTGAATAATTCTACTGCCATTTCTTTTGGAACACCACATTGGTAAATCTTTAATTCTGGACCTACAACGATAACTGAACGTCCAGAATAGTCAACTCTCTTACCTAATAAGTTTTGACGGAATCTACCTTGTTTTCCTTTTAACATATCTGATAATGATTTTAATGCTCTTCCACCAGCTCCAGTTACTGGTTTTCCTCTTCTACTGTTATCAATTAAAGCATCAACTGATTCTTGAAGCATTCTTTTTTCATTTCTTAAAATGATTTCTGGAGCTCCTAATTCAATTAATCTTTTTAATCTGTTATTTCTGTTAATTACTCTTCTATATAAATCGTTTAAGTCAGATGTTGCAAATCGTCCACCATCCAATTGTACCATTGGTCTTAAATCAGGTGGTATTACTGGTATTGCATTCATTACCATCCATTCTGGTTTGTTTCTAGAATTTCTGAACGAATCAATTGTATCCAATCTCTTGATTAATCTAGCTTTCTTTTGTTCACTTGAATTTGTAATTTCTTTTTTTATTTTGTCTGTTAATTCATCTACATCAACTTCTCTTAATAATTTTTGAAGTGCTTCGGCTCCCATTTCTGCTTTAAATGAACCAAACCCGTATTTTTCAACAGCTTCATGGTATTCTCTCTCATTTAAAACTTGACATTTTGTTAATCCTGTGTCGCCTTTTTCTGTTACAACATATGATGCAAAGTAAACTACTTTTTCTACGTCTTTTGGTGAAATATCCAATACCAATGCTATTCTGTTTGGTATTCCTTTGAAGTACCAAATATGTGCTACTGGAGCTGCTAATTCAATATGCCCCATTCTTTCACGTCTTACTTTTGATTTTGTTACTTCAACACCACATCTATCGCAGACTATACCTTTAAATCTTATTTTCTTATATTTTCCACAATGACATTCCCAATCTTTTACTGGTCCAAATATTCTTTCGCAAAATAGACCATCTTTTTCTGGTTTTAATGTTCTATAGTTAATAGTTTCTGGCTTTTTTACTTCGCCCCTTGACCACATTCTGATATCTTCATCAGATGCTAAATCTATCTTAATTTGACTTAAGTTTTCTAACTCTTCCACTAAATAGCCCCCTATAATTATTTGGTGTTTTACTAGGATTAAGCTCTTTTTACACCGCTGTACAATCAATATCTGCTTGAGCTTAATCTTTTCAAACTATTTAATTTTAGTCTTACATATTATCATCAAAGCCTTCGTCTTCTTCTTCGTATCCGTCTCCATCATCTGATAATAAGTTATCTTCAAAATCAGCTGTTAAATCGTCAAACAATTCATCGCTTGATTCCTCATTATCAGTATATTCTGACTCTACATCAACTGTTGAAAATCCTTCTGATAATTCTTTTTCATCTTGTGAAGAAATATTGTTATTGTTTTTTGAATCTGTTATTTCATTGAAATCAATTCCATCTTCAATATCTTCTTTTAACTCAATTTCATTTCCTTTATTAGTATATAGCTTAATATCTAATCCTAATGCTTGTAATTCTTTTACAAGGACTTTGAATCCTTCTGGGATTCCTGGTTTTGGTATGTTTTCACCTTTTACAATTGCTTCATATGTTTTTACACGCCCAACAATATCATCTGATTTTGTTGTAATCATTTCTTGTAATGTATATGCAGCACCATATGCTTCAAGTGCCCAAACTTCCATTTCACCAAATCTTTGACCACCGAATTGTGCTTTACCTCCTAGAGGTTGTTGTGTTACTAATGAGTATGGTCCTGTTGAACGAGCATGGATTTTATCATCTACTAAGTGGTGTAGTTTTAACATGTACATTACACCTACTGTGACTTCATGTTCAAATGGATCTCCAGTTCTACCATCGTATAATACTGTTTTACCATCTCTTCTTAATCCTGCTTGTTCTAGCATATCTCCAATTTGCTCGAAGCTTGCACCGTCAAATACTGGTGTTTCTACTTTCCATCCCAATGCTCTAGCTGCCATACCTAAGTGTACTTCTAATACCTGTCCTAAGTTCATACGAGATGGAATACCCATTGGATTTAATAAGATGTCAACTGGTGTACCATCTGGTAAGAATGGCATATCTTCTTCTCTCATTATTCTTGATACAACACCTTTGTTTCCGTGACGCCCAGACATTTTATCACCAACTGAAATCTTTCTCTTTGTTGCGATATATACTCTGACTATTTGATTTACACCAGGTCCTAATTCATCTGAATTATCTCTTGTAAAAATTTTAACATCTACTATTGTTCCAGCTTCACCATGTGGCACTTTTAATGATGCGTCTCTTACTTCTCTAGTCTTTTCACCAAAGATGGCTCTTAATAATCTTTCTTCTGCAGTTAATTCAGTTTCACCTTTTGGTGTTACTTTTCCTACAAGAATATCTCCAGGTCTTACTTCTGCACCAATTCTGATTATTCCACTTTCGTCTAAGTCTTTTAATGTATCTTCTCCTAAATTTGGAATATCTCTTGTTATTTCTTCTGGTCCTAATTTTGTATCTCTACATTCGCAGTTGTATTCCTCAATGTGAATTGATGTGAATACGTCTTCTTTAACTAATCTTTCACTGATTAATACGGCGTCCTCAAAGTTATAACCTTCCCATGTTGCAATAGCAATTAATGCATTTTTACCTAATGACATTTCACCATTATTTGTTGATGGTCCGTCTGCAATTGTTTCACCGGCTTCAACTCTCTCACCAACTTGTACAATTGGTCTTTGATTGAAACATGTTCCACCGTTTGTTCTCTTGAATTTCAACAATTTATATGTATCAAGGTCACCATGTTCATTTCTGATATCAATTTTTTCAGCTGTTACTTTCTCAACAATACCTTTGTTTTTAGCTAAAATTGTAATACCTGAGTCAACTGCTGCTCTATATTCCATACCTGTTGCAACTATTGGTGCTTCAGTTTTTAATAATGGGACAGCTTGTCTTTGCATGTTTGAACCCATTAATGTTCTCTTAACATCATCATGCTCCATGAATGGTATCATTGTTGCTGCAATTGAAGCTATTTCTTGTGGAGATACTTCAATATAGTCTACCATTTCTGCCGGTACTTGTTGGTATTCTGTTACTTTTCTAACTTTTATTACTTTATTAACAAATCTTCCATCTTTTCCAATTGGCTCTGTCGCTTGTGCCATAATGTATTTATCTTCTTGATCTGCTGATAAATAATCTACTTGATCTGTTATTTTTCCTGTTTTATGATCAATTTTTCTATATGGTGCTTCAACAAATCCGTATTCATTAATTCTTGCAAAAATTGATAATGCTGAAATTAATCCAATGTTTGGTCCTTCTGGTGATTCAATTGGGCATAGTCTTCCGTAGTGTGTATAGTGAATATCACGTACTTCAAATCCTGCTCTTTCTCTTGTTAAACCACCTGGTCCTAATGCTGAAATTTTTCTCTTATGTGCTAATTCTGATAATGGATTTGTTTGATCCATGAATTGTGATAATTGTGAACTTCCGAAGAATTCCCTAATTGCTGATGAAATTGGTTTTGTATTAATTAAGGCTTGTGGTGTGATTGAGTCTAAGTCTTGAACTGTCATTCTTTCTCTTACAACTCTTTCAAGTCTTGCTAAACCAATTCTAAATTGATTTTGTAACAATTCTCCTACACATCTAACTCTTCTGTTTCCTAAATGATCGATATCATCGATTTTTCCTAATTTATGGTCTAAATTTAGGAAATAGCTTATTGATGCAAATATATCTTCATTTGTTATGTGTCTAGGTAATAATTCATCATAATTTTCTTTTAATGCTTCATATAGTTTATCTTTATCAGTATTTTCAATTATTGATTTTAATAATGAATAATTTACATACTCTTTAAATTTTAAATCTCCTAAATCACTATCTTCTACAAAATTATGAATATCAACTGTTCCGTTACCTATAATTATTACTTTGTTATCTTTTACTTTTACTGCAACTGTATTGATTCCAGAATTTTGAATTTGTTTTGCAATTTCTGCTGATATAATTTGTCCTTTTTCAACAAGTACTTCGCCTGTTTGTAAATCCATAATATCTTCGAATGCTTCTTGGTTTGTGATTCTTGTTGCAAGGCTTAATTTCATATTGAATTTATGTCTTCCAACTTTAGCTAAATCATATCTCTTTGGATCGAAGAATAATCTATCAAATAATGTTTTAGCTGCTTCAATTGTTGGCAATTCGCCAGGTCTTAATTTTTTATAAATTTCAATTAAGGCTTCTTCTTGAGTTTTTGTTACATCTTTTTCTAATGTTAGCTTTAATAGATTTTCTTCACCAAATATCTCTAAAATTTGGCTATCTTGTTCTATACCTAATGCTCTAATTAATGTTGTTATAGGTAATTTTCTTGTTCTATCAACTCTTACATATGTAATGTCATTATTGTCTGATTCATATTCTAACCATGCTCCTCTTAACGGCATTACTGTTGATGATAATAGATTTTTTCCTTTTTTGTTATCAAAAGTACTTGCATAATAACAACTTGGTGAACGAACTAACTGGCTTACTACAACTCTCTCAGCTCCGTTAATTACGAATGTTCCTGTGTCTGTCATTATTGGGAAATCTCCAAGATATATTTCTTGTTCCTTGATTTCTCCTGATTCACGATTAAATAATCTTACTTTTACATGCAATTTTTTTGAATATGTTGCATCTCTCTCTTTTGCTTCTTCTACTGTGTATTTTGATTTTTCATCCATGTGGTAATCAATAAAATCTAATACAAGATTTTCTGTAAAATCTGTTATTGGTGATACTTCTTTTAATACTTCACCAAGTCCTTCTTTCAAAAACCAATTATATGAATCTTTTTGCACTTTTACCAAGTTTGGCATTTCAATAAAATTGTCGATTTTTGAAAAAGATTTTCTAGTAGTTTTTTCGTGTTTTACATCCTTTAACTCTAACAAAGGTGTACCTCCTCTTATTTTTTAAGCAGAAAGATTTTTATTATTAATTAAGTTCTTCTTAATCTTAGTTTAATATTATTTTTTAGTCTAAAATCTGCCCCTCTTTTATATAAAAAAGCAATATTTCCCTAAGTAATTCTTCTCAATTTATAATCATTCAATACAGAAAAAATGGCTATAAAATCATACACGGCAAAAAAAGGTAAACCAAATCGCTATTTGGTATTACCTCTTTTTAAATTTATAAACTTCTCATCATTACGAAATTTAACATCTATTAGCCCTCTAGATTTCTTTTTTCCGTATAAAAATACTTATTGTAGTATAACATTTTTACAAAATGATGTCAATAGTTTATTTTATTAATATACATATTTTTGTGGGTCTATTTTTTTACCATTATATCTTATCTCAAAGTGTAAGTGGTTACCTGTTGAAATACCTGTCGAACCAACAGCTGCAATTACTTGCCCTTGTTCAACAACTTCACCTTTTCTTACATAAATTTTACTACAGTGAGCATATCTAATTGCTGTTGATGAGTTTGATTGAATTACAACAATATTTCCATATCCACCATATGGTGAACCCGAACCTGCAAATATTACGGTACCGCCTGCTGCAGCTTTAATTGCTGTTCCTTTTGGTGCAGCAACGTCCAATCCAGGGTGATTATCTCTTGATCTCCATCCGAATCTTGATGTAATTGTATATCCTGAAGATATTGGCTTAATTAAAGTTACACCTAGGTCTGTTTTTACACCTGTTTGTGAATTATCAACTATTTTTGCACGTTGTTCATATGTTGATGATGTTGAACCTGCACTTGATGTTCTTGCATTTTTTGCTGATCTTGATGTTGATTTTGCTTGAACATATAATTGATTTATACTGTCATCAACAGATGCTAACTTAACTTCTGTTAATTCTTTCACATCCGGTAGTTCATCACTATCTCCGTCGCTATCTACTGGAACATCACTTGTTGTTGTGGAATCTGCAACCTTTGTTTCTGATTGTGAAACTTGTGTCTCTATTTCTTTTTCAGCAACTTGCTTTTTAGCATATTTTTCGACTATTCCTAGAGAATCAGCATTTGTACTTTTCTTATTTTTTAATTCTTGTATAACTTTTTCGGCTTCTCCAAATGTTTTTAGATAAGCTTTTTCTTGATTATCTACTGCTATTGCATAATATTTATAATATGCAATTCCTGATTCTACAACTTTATTTAAAATTTCTTCGTCATTTGTTTTGATATTTCTTTTTAATAATACAGCTTTATATGTTGGTAATGTATCTACTTCAACAAATGCTACATCATCACCATTTCCAGTATTAATATAATCATTAATTCTTTTTTGCAAAACAACTTTATCTCTTGTATAACCTATAACTTTGCCATTAAGACTTACTTCGTATGTTTGACTATATGCAATTTGTAAAATACTTAATATGACAACAGCTGCTAATATGGCTATTGAAGCTAATTTAATTGATTTTCTTAGACCAACAGCTAATTTCTTAACTCTTAAAATATTAATTACCTCCATTTTTGGCTCTTGCTCCATTATACTACATTATTGTTTTTTTTGCAAATTCGCTACTGTACTTTTAACTATTTTTGTTAATATTATTGAGTTACAAGTATTTATATCATTGTGATTAATCTATTAAATTTTTCTTTTATGTACTTTTCTAATTTTTGCATAAATTCTTCTGGTTTGATCTCTTTTTTTGCAACTAAATCCAATCCTTTTTCCCAGCTTGCAGTTAATTTCGGATTCAATATATCCTGCATTGACATTCTAACAATGTCAAATATTGCTTCACCTTTTTGAGTTGGAGTTACTATTTGGGTTTTGTTATTTATATTTATATAACCTATTTTTTCTAACTTCTTTATAATTTCTGCTCTTGTTGCACTTGTTCCTATTCCAGCGCCTTTTATTTGTTCCCTAAGCTCTTCATCTTCTATTAGTTTTCCTGCATTTTCCATCGCTAATATAATTGTTCCTGAATTATATCTTGTTGGTGGTGTTGTTTCACTATTTTTTATTTCATAGTTTTCAACTTCTAATTTATCACCTTTTTTATAGTTTATCTTAGGTAATTGTTTATCTTCTTCATCAAGCTCTTTGCTTTTTAATATTTTTTGATATCCTTGGGCTATACAGATTTTATCACTTGATGTAAATTTTTCTTTATCAATATCTATTACAATATTTAATTTATTGAATTCTGCTGGTGGATAGAATATAGCTAAAAATCTTTTCGTTATTAATTTTAATATTTGCTGTTCTAATTCCGATAATTTTTCATAATTTTCAAATCCTTGTCCCGTAGGAATTATGGCATAGTGATCAGTTATTTTTTTGTCATTTACATATTTTGTTTTTTCTAATTTACCAACATATTTATTATCAGACATTTCCTTTAAAATAGATTGTATTTCTTCATCTTTATAGTTTTTAACCAAATTATTTAAATTCTTTGATATTACTTTAGCAATTGCTGTTGATAAAACTCTGGCATCAGTTCTTGGATATGTTACCAATTTCTTTTCATATAAATTTTGGGCTATTTCCAAAGTTTTATCAGGTGATATCTTAAACTTCTTACTGCATTCATTTTGTAGTTCTGCTAGATTAAATAATAGTGGTGCAGCTTCTTTTGCTTTGGATTTTTTTATTTCTTCAATTACGGCTTCCTTACCTTGTAATTCTAAAATCAATTTTTTAGCTTCATCTTCTTGTTTAAATCCTGTATCGTTATACAATTTTGGGCTTTCGAAATATCTTGATGATTCTGACACTTTCCACTCAGCTTGAAAATCCTTTAAGATTGATTGAATTTTAAAATATGGTGTTTTTACAAAATTTCTTATTTCTCTTTCTTTATTAACTACCATTCCTAATACACAAGTCATTACTCTTCCTATTGATATACTTGCTCTTTCTTCATTTAACATATTTGATAATTTTTGTCCGTACATCAGTGTTAACATTCTCGAAAAATTAATTCCTATTAAGTAATCTTCTTTGGCTCTTAGGTATGCGCTATCTGAAAGGCTATCATATTCACTTGCATCTTTTGCTTCCGATATTCCTCTCCTTATTTCATCCTCTGTTTGTGAATCTATCCATATTCTTTTTATTTTAATTTTCGGGTCTGGCTTTACCATCATTAATACAAGCCTTTGAATGTATTCTCCTTCTCTTCCTGAGTCACCTGCATTGTATATTTCTTCGATATCTTCCCTTGTCATTAATGATTTAATTATATTGAATTGTCTTTCTACTTGTGGAATTATTTCATATTTCCAATCTTTTGGTATGAATGGTAATGTTTCTATTCTCCAATATTTTAATTGTTCATTATATTTTTCTGGATAGCTCATTGTTACTAAATGTCCTACACACCAGCTTATTATCCATTCTTCTGATTCTAAATACCCATCTCTTCTTGTAAAATTCTTTGATATTACTTTTGCAAATTCCATTGCTACTGATGGCTTTTCTGTTATTATCATTTTCTTTCCCATGATATTTTTATATCATAGGTATATGTTTTCTTCAAGAATTTTCATAACCTTTTTTATAGCTTTTTCAGTATTTTTCTTCAAAACACTTGCTTATATAAAAGCAAAAAACATTTTGTACTTTTTTAATACAAAATGTTTTTTATTTATTGAATCTCTGTTATTGCTGTGTTTGCCGCAATTGCTCCATCAGAAGCTGCTGTTATCAATTGTCTTAATTCTTTTTCTCTGACATCTCCTGCTACATATATCTTATCCATATTTGTATGCACTCCATCTTTTGATTTTATATAACCTGATTCATTTAAATCTATGAAATTTTTAAATATTTCTGTATTTGGTATTTGTCCAATTGCAATAAATATTCCTGAAATATCAATCTTGGTTATCTCATTTTCGTTATTTATTATTTCTAATCCTGTAAGTTTGTTTTCTGCAATTAGTTTATGTGGTTTATTATTTAAAATAAATTCCACATTTTCTTTTGATTTCAATATTTCTATAGCTTTTTGATCTGCCCTAAAACCTTCTCTCCTATGGATTAAATATACCTTATCTGCTAAATCTGATAGATAAATTGCATCTTCAATTGCAGTATTTCCACCACCTATAACGGCAACATTTTTACCTTTATAGAATCTTCCATCACATGTTGCACAATACGAGATACCTCTACCTACTAAATTATCTTCTCCTTCTAATCCCAGCTTTCTGTTTTGTGTTCCTGTTGCGATTATAACTGCTTTTGCTTGGTATTGATTTTTGTTTGTTGTAACTACTCTATCTTCAGTTATATTTTGAACCTCTTCCCTCTTATAACTTACGCCTAAGTCTTTTACTTGATTATATAAATTAGTTGCATATTCAATTCCTGAAATATGGTTTAATGCTGGGAAATTCTCAATATCTGGCGTATTTATTATTTGCCCACCATAGTTTTTACCTTCTAAAATTAATGTTTTCTTATTTGCTCTTGCTGCATATATTCCTGCTGTCATTCCAGCTGTTCCTGCACCTATTATAATTATATCGAATTGTTCCATTTATTCACCTTCTATCAATTTTTCTACTTTTGTCATTACATCTTTCATATTATGTGTTGGTTCAAATCTTTCTACAACTATTCCTGTTCTGTCTACTAAAAATTTTGTAAAATTCCATTTGATTTCTGGATTATTTTTATAATCTTTGTCAATTGATTTTAGCATTACTGACATTGCTAATGCTTTTGGCCCATTTCCGAATCCTTCAAATCCTTTTTGGCTTTTTAAATATTTGAATAGCTCAATTGCATTTTCTCCATTTACGTCTGTTTTCTTCATTTGTTCAAACTTTGTATTATATTTTAATACGCAAAATTCATGTATTTCTTCATCTGTTCCAGGTGTTTGTCCTGCAAATTGATTACACGGTATGTCAATTATTTCCAAACCTTTATCATGAAATTTTTCATACATTTCTTCTAATTCTTTATATTGTGGTGTAAAACCACAGCCTGTTGCCGTGTTTACTATTAATATTACTTTTCCTTCTAAATCCTTTAAATTTAAATATTCTCCATTTGGCTTTTCTACTTTATAATCATATATATTCATCATTCTTCTCCAATAATTTTATTTAATGTATTTTTTAATTTTATTAATTCGTCCAATGGTAAGTTTATGCAATTCATCATTTCAATTAGTATGTGTTTTGCTTTTTCCCTTAACGCTTTACCTTCTGGTGTTAGAGTTATTAATAAATTTCTTTCGTCTTATTTTGCTTTTTCGCGTTTTAAATATCCTTAATGTTCTAACTTTTTCAAAAGCGGTGTTAATGTTCCTGAATCTAGGTATATTTTTTCTCCTAAATTTTTAACATTTTCATTTTAAACCTCCAACATTACCATCATTGTAATTTATTGTGTTTTTGGTTACATTTAAATTGTATACAATTAAAGTTTAATGGTCAATATTTTTTATTTAATAATCATTTAGAATTCACATTTTATTCAAGAAACAATAAGTCCCTGGAATACTTAAATCCCAGGGACTTGTTTTCTTATAGCTCTGACAAAATGTATTTTATAATTTTTATTAATTTATCAATATCCTCTTTGTTATTATATACATGTAAACTCACTCTTATTGAATCATCTGATTTGTTACTTTTGCAAAAATCTCCAGTTCTTACATATATTCCATAATCACTTAAAATTTCGCCTAATTCAGAACTACCTATTCCTTCTATTTTAAATGTTATAATTCCATATCCTAGTATGCAACTACGTTTATCTATACCTTTTGAAAATTCTATATTAGGGATTAATTTCAACTGTTCATATAAATATCTAGTTAAGTATAATATATATTTTTCTATCTCTTCAATCCCTATTTTATTTATATAATCAATTGCTGCTCCTAGTGAAATTATGCTCGATATATTTTGTGTTCCTGCTTCTAGTATTTCTGAAGCTTTGTTTTTCAGTTTTCCTTCTTTTGCTTGCCCACCGCCTACTTTAATAACTTTCATTTCTTTTATATGTTCACTTTTAATATAGCATACTCCAATTCCAGTTTCTGCAAACATTTTGTGACCTGAAAAATACACAAAATCTACATCAAGTTTTTTTACATCTATATTGATATGTCCTACGCTTTGGCTACAGTCCAATACTATTTTAGAATTTGGATTTTTCATTCTAATTCTGGGTACAATTTCTTCTATTTCCATTTCTAAACCATATACATTGTGAATATGGCTTAAGACCACTATTTTTGTTTTTTCATTTATTTTAGAGATTAAATTATCTTCTATGTAATCTCCTTCGGTATCTATCAATATTTCTTTTTCAATTATATTAATTTTGAATTTATTTAATATATTTATCAAATTCATCCAAGGAAGAATTGTTGATTTATGATCTTCTTTACAAATCATTATTTCATCATTGTTTTGTAAATTATTTAACATATATGAATATGCAATTAAATTTGAACTGTCAGTTGCTCCTGACGTAAATATTATTTCATTTTCTTTAGCATTAATAAATTTTGCAACTTTTTTTCTTGTTTCTTCTACTTTTTTATTTGCTTTTCTTGCCCAATCATAATTCCCTCTGCCTATATTTGAACAATATTCTAAATAATATTTATTAATTTCATCTATGACTTGTTGTGGCTTTTGTGATGTTGCTGCACTATCTAAATAAACAATATTCGAATTTAATATTGGAAAATCTTTTCGTAATTCTTCCATTTGTCTTATTTTTTCTGTGCTTATATTATTTGCATTGATTTTGCAATCATTTGTCTTCATTATATTATTCCTTCTCTAAGACTCCTTTTTACTGGAAGTGAATTTTCTCTCCAAGCTGTCATTCCATTTTCTAAGCTGTATACATTCATTCCTTTTTTATTCAATAAACTACTAAATTTCTTTGACTTATCCCCTATACTACATACTAATAGTACTGAGTTTTCTTTTGAAAATGGCGTACCATTATCTACTAAATCTTCAAAAAAGATATCTGTAATATTGATAGCATTTGCTATGTGTCCATTTTTATAAGCTAAATTCCCCCTTAAGTCAATTATGATTGGCTTGTTTTTTTCAATCCATTCTTCTGCATTATTAACATCTATTGTTTTAGCATATTTCATATCTTCTTCTGTTAATGTTCGAATCGTTTCTCTCTTTATTTCTGAATCAAATATTTCTGGTCTTCTTTTCTTAATATATGACATGTACCATTCCATTCTGTCACATGCTATAAACACTGCATTTGCTGGTTCTTTTAAATTGTCATCTATTTCTCTCAAATATTTTAGTGTTCCTTTAAATGCTGCTCCACTGGTAGGTCCTCCTAAAATTCCACATTTTCTATTAAGGACTAGCATTTCTTCAATGGCTTCATCGGAATTAACTAATACTATTTCATCATATAATGATTTATTAAATATTCCTACTTCGTACATTTCGTCTTTATTTCTTATTCCTGGAATTGTGTCTCCTTTTTCTGCAATTATCCCAATCTTTTTTAAATTTTTATTTTTTTCTAATAGATACTCAATTGTTCCTCTTGAAGATCCAGTTGTCCCCAGAGTTCCAAAAAAATAATCTACTTTTCCAAGATCATCATATATTTCTTTACCTGTATGTTCATAGTGTACTTTAGGATTTTTTAAGTTCGTATATTGATTTGTGTGATAGTACGTATTAGGATTTTCAGATACAATTCTTTCAATATATGCAACTGGGTCATTTGGGTCTGTTGGATCTGGACATTCTGATAGTCCTGGTAATTCTTCTATTTCTGCACCAGCTACTTTCAAAATTTCCTTTGTTTCTGGTATTTTTATTCTGTTAGTAACAGTTTTAAATGGAATTCCATTCATACTGCATATAATTTGTAATGCTTTGGCTGTATTTCCACTTGATGACTCGATTACTGTCATATTATTTTCTTTTAATTTGTGAATCTCATCTTTAAGCATTGCGTATCCTGCTCTGTCTTTTAGTGAACCAAATGGATTATATAATTCGCATTTAGCATATACATTGATGTTTTTTAATTTTGTTATTTTTTTGCTTATTTCAATTAATGGTGTGTTTCCTATTAATTCTGTGACACTCTTATATAACACTTAATTTATTCCTCCTTTGAACATTTCAATGGTTCATAATGTTCATCCATATATAAATTTATTTTTTCATTTTCAAAAGTTACTATTATTTTTGTGGCAATTTTTTGTTTTATTGTGTGCGACTGCTCAAAATCCATAAAATATCCTGCAGTATTTACAAAAACTACTAAATCCCCGCTTTGTGGTATTTTTTCAGTAAATATTTTTCTTTTAAAAATGATATCATTTTCCATACAAAGATTTCCTATAAAGAATACTCCCTTTCCATTACTTTCTTCTTTTGAATCACTTATTAATATTGGATCAACAAACATTTCTTGTTCTCCAATTAATAAATCAGATCTTTTCATATCTAATCCAACTAAATAATCTCCGTTTTCATTTTCTTTTACAAAATTCACTTTTGCTATGTTTATCCCTGCTCCATCTAAAAGACTACAACCTGGTTCAATATATAATTCAATCATATTTTCACTCAATATTTCACCTATTTCTCTGTTTTGAAATTTAGTTAATCGACTTGATAATATTTCATCTAATAATTTGTTTCCGGTTATCTCATTGTAATAATCATGAATATTTAAAATTCCTTTTAATACTCCTTTTTCAGCTCTTAATCCAAAAGATGTATTATTCCATGTTAAATCATTTTTTCCTGATAATATTGATTCCTTTAATTCACTTATGCTTTCATTCCATTCTTCTTTGCTTTCTATATAATTTACTTTAAATCCTCCACCTATATCTAAAACATAAGGATTTAGTCCTTGTTCAAACATTTCTTCAAATATTTCAATACAATTTTCTATTGCTAATATTTTTTCTTTTACATTTACTGTGTCTAAATGAAATGATATACCTATTATTTCTAGATTTTTATCGTTTTCTTGAACGTATTCTGTCAGTTTATTTACTTGACTTTTTGGAGTTCCAAATCTACTGCTTCTGTTTATAATTTTAGTTTCTTCTGACTTAAATCCGTTTAATCTTAATAAAATTCTTATTTTGTTTTTTGTTTGAATCTTTTCTTTGAAATAATTAATTTTCTTTATTTCTTCTAAGTTGTCTACATTAAAAACAATGTTATGTCTTATTCCTAAAATAATAAATTCATCATTTTTAGGTCCTGTTGCTTCGATTCTATCTCCTGTAAATCCATTTGATAATGCTGATTTTAATTCTTCTAATGAAGCTACATCTACATTTATTTGGTTTTGTAATGCTTGCTTTAAAAACGAATTGGATTTGTTGCATTTATGTGCATAATATATTTTTCCAGAAAGGTGATGTTTCTTTAGTGTCTCTTTGAAATTACTTATATTCTTATCCATTACATTTGGAAACAATATATTTAATGGTGATCCATAGCAATTAGCTAATTCTTTTAATTTTTCTTTGTTTTCAATTATATCCCTTGTCTCTTGATTTAATTTTGGTGTAAATTTAAACATCTTATCACTTCCTCATAATTGAATTCTGGATCAATGTATTCTGTTAAATCTTTATTATAAAATTGGCTATACCACTCAGCACAATCGTCTTTATACACTTGTTTTTGAATTTCATAATAATTATTCCAGTCTTTTTTTGTTGATTTTAATAGCTCAAATATCTTTTCATTTATTTCATTATTATTTAAAACAAAGTTATTAAATTCTTCTTCATTTCCTTGTTCATATTTTCTTAGATATTCTGAATCTGCAACAAAACCTAAAATATTCTTTTCATCTATTTGTGATTTGATAAATTCTATATCATCTTGATTTCTAACCTTATTTCCTATTACATAATTAGTTATTTTATATTTTTTTGTTATTTCTACAAAATCTTTATATACATCAATGCTTTTCTTTGTTGGTTCTACAACAAAAACATTAATGTCTGAAACACAGAACATACTTGTTCCAACACTATCAACTCCAGCCGTTGAGTCAGTTATTACTATTAATTTATCATTATCTAATAAGCGATTATATATCAAAACTGCACTTCCTAATTGGCTGTGATAACAAGCATATCCTACATTTTTATCAGTATATGTCCCAACTGTTAGTAATGCTAATTTTTCATTTTTAAATGTTGCAAATTTCTTAAAAAATTCATCATCAAGTGATGGTTTAATAAATGTGCTATCCTTTGTTGGTGGTGTTGTTCCTATAATTATTTTATTATTTCTTTCTAAATATTTTGAAATTTCTTCAAAATCATCTCCTAAATATTTAGTTTCCATATTTAAACTTTGTCCTAGATGCACATTTATATCGGCATCTATTGCTAATACTTTTTCATCCCTATTTTCTAAAAATTTTATAAATGAAGTTGATAATGTTGTTTTACCACTTCCACCTTTTCCTAAAAAAGATACTCTCATTTTTCTTTCTCCCTTTTTTTATTAAATACATCCATTGCATTTCCCGTACAAAACAGTTTTGCTTGGATCTAATTTTACTTTATATTCTTTTTCTAATGCTGTTTCGATTTTCTCTAAGTCATTGTTTTCTAAATGCATTGTTTTTCCACATTTTTCACACTTAAAGTGGATATGTTCTTTACATTTGTCGTCTTTAATATATTTGTAATAACTACTTACAGAATTGCTATCGATATAGTACTTGTCTACAACACCTTCTTCTACTAATCTTTTTAATTGCCTATATACGGTAGTTTGGCTACACTGTTTATTTTTTTTTATTATGTAGTT
>ERZ773070.436-NODE-436-length-30842-cov-4.054211_pt1 | contig 30842 bp, 40 predicted proteins | sample MGYA00580618_ERZ773070 | MGnify/ENA primary metagenome ERZ773070 (study PRJEB29015, sample SAMEA2738023) | human oral metagenome | biome: human oral; feature: human-associated habitat; material: dental | place: China | collected 2019 ... | reverse complement strand
AAGAGATGAGAAAGAAAAAACCATAGAAGAGAATTATTTCTTCTATGGTAGCAAAGTTGAGAATTTTTTTCAACAATATGATATTTTATGAAAAATTTTCGCTTGACAAAAAATTTTTATTATGTTCAATTTTTATTGAACCACGACAACGACCTTTGGTTCTTTTCCGATTTCGCGAAGAATCACATCACCCACTTTTCGTTCAATAAATCGTGCGAACGCATCAGCATCCTTGAAACGAGAAAGATCCTGCAAAACATGACGAATCGCTTCATCAAGATTTTTTTCAAGGCCAGGAACCTGTGAAACAGCCGGCAAGCCAACACTATCATACTTGATATGATATCCACCAGATTTTTTGGAAATTGCGACTACAATAACCCCCTGTGTAGAAATCTGGAATCGATCGTGCAATTCTTTTTCACCAGTATACCCTACCATTCGCCCATCCACAGTGATGAGTTTTTTGGAAACATATTGATCCGTTTCTCGCATTCCATCTTTTGTGAATTCAAGCAATTTTCCGTTTTTCAAAATAGGAACATGAGATTTTTTGTATCCCAATTCGTAAGCATTTCGCGCGTTTCCACGAAGCATGTGCGGATATCCATAGATCGGAATATAAAATTCTGGATTGAGAAGGCGAATCATTTTTTTGGTATCTTCTTCACGAGCATGTCCACCAGCATGAATTTCTGATTCTTTATAGTGATGCACGCGTGGACCTTGCTGGGTAATCAGATCAAAAAGCCCCTGCACTGCACGCTCATTTCCTGGAATCACCGATGACGAAAAAATAATCGTATCATCAGGCTTAAGGTATGTATCACGAGACTCTCCCGTTACAATACGCATAAGCGCCGCATAGCGCTCACCCTGCGCACCAGTACAACAAATTGTCACCTGATTATCTGGTAATTTATTCGCGTCCGCCATAGAAATAATCGTCCCTGGCTTTGGTCGTACATATCCGAGTTTAATCGCGATATCAATATAATTATTCATCGAGCGCCCCATCAAAACCACTTTTCGGCCAAATTTTTCAGAAGTAGCAATAATAAGCATCACACGATCAATAATCGACGAAAATGTTGCTGTAATCACACGAGCGGGCGCTTTTTCAAAAATTTCTTCCATCGAATGAATAACTTCCGATTCTGAAATTGAGGACCCAATCAAATGCGCATTCGTTGAGTCTGAGAAAAGGCCACGAACGCCGCGCTTTCCGAGCGCCTCAAGCCAATCATAATTGGTAGAAGGGCGATGTGGAAGCGGATTCTGGTCAAATTTCCAATCACCTGTATGAACAAATCGTCCCACTGGTGTTTCAATCAAAAGCCCAAGAGAATCAGGGATTGAATGATCTACCACAAACGGCGTTACCTGAAAATGCTTTCCAATCTGCACTGGACGATAGCGCACATATTCAATCATTTTAGAAAGTGGTGCTTTCATATCAGTTTGCTTGAGTTTGATAAGTTCATATGCCATCGCTGGGGAGTAAATCGGCGTGTCACGCCCAAGTTGTTCCATCAGATGAAATACCCCACCAATATGGTCGATATGCCCGTGTGTGATACAGACACCTACCACTTTTTTTCCTTTACAATAAGACAAATCAGGAATGGTATTATTGATACCGAGCTGATACTGATCAGCAAACTGAAGCCCCATATCCACGATGAGTAATTCGTCTTCGTATTCAAAGCCCATACAATTGAGCCCCACTTGCTCCACTCCACCGAACGGAATCACTCGCAACGTCTCTTTTTCAAGCGGTTTTGCGCGTTCCTCTACTGGATGAAGAAATTTTTTGAGAGCCTGTGTTGGTGTCAAAAATGGGAATGATTTTCGTGGACGGAAGCTATCTTCAAAAACGAAAGAATCCCCCGGCTTGAGATGAGAATTCGTGTGAAGTTTTTTTCCAGAATTGAAAAAATTTCTGAAATTTTTCTTTTCGCCATTTTTTTGCGAAAATTTCTTGTCAGGATTGCGCGAATGATTCGGCCGCTTTTCCTGATTTTTTAGATTTTTTTCTTGCATATATTAAAAATTAGAAATATTTTTTTCGATAATTATTGGCATGATGATTGGCGTTCTGCCTGTCAGAACAAAACACAATTTCCCGATTTCGCGCCTGAGAATCTGCACGAGGCCTCCACGATCAATCGCTGGATTTTCCGCAATCGTCTGCTCGTAGAGAATTCGCACAGACTTGATGATTTCTTTATGAATTTTCATCATTTCATGCGCGTGTACAAAACCACGAGAATCAATGAAAATATGCCCAGAAATCGCTCGCATCTGCACATCTTCCTCAATCGTAAAAGTCACAACGCCCGACTCGGCAAGATTTTTTCGATCAGAAAGCACATATCAAGCTATTGTTCCAACCGATTTTTCATCAATATAAAATGTATCAAAACTGAATTTCATCGTGCGTTTTTCAAAATTTTCGTTGACAAAAGCAAGAATCTCTCCGACCGAAAAATTTTGTTGCCCGATTTCAAGATTTTTTGAAATCACAAAATCCGCATTGGCGACAGGAGAAAAATTTTCTACAATTGGCAATTTTTCATAACCAAAAATCGTGTTTCCGGAACGAAATCCGAGCATTTTATTATTGCCACTTTTTGCAATAACGAATTCAAGCGCTCCAATCTTCCTTTCAGAAAAATCCTCAGAAAACATCTCAAAAAAGCGTATTTTATCGTATTTTTGAGTACCTGAAATATTATTACGAATTTTTGCAATAAGGTTTTTTGTTGCAAAAATTGGCGGAAAGTCGAGATTTTCGAGAATGAGAAGCACGCGAGTGATATCGATATTTTCGTCGAGCAAAATCCATGCGTGCAATCGAGATTTTTCAGAAAATGACAGACGAATATCTGGAAAAGTTGGATATTTTTTCCCAGATTCAGAATATTCGCCAAATCCCGTTCCAATAAGCACGGAAGTCTCATCTTTTTTGAGCAAAATCATCGGATCAGTACTCTGATTCGCAAGAACCACCTGACGAATTGATGATTTTTTTTCTTCATTCACCAAGAATGACGGCTTCATCGAGCCGAGCAAATTTTTGAGAGAATTTTCGACAGAAATCTCTTCCAGAAAGAATTTTTCTGAATGAGATTTTTTATTTTTCTCTCACGAATTTTTGGCGGAAATATCAATATTTTCTGAATTTTTATCACGAGAATTTTCAGTAAAAGAATTATTTCCAAAGCCAAAATTTTCGCTTTCTTGAAATATTGAACCCATACAATCAAAATAAAATTGGGTGAAAAACGAGAAATGTAGTATATAAAAACTCTTTCTACGAGTGAGGTCAAGCCCCGAAAAGTAGAAAGAGTATACACATTATCCAAGAAAATTCAAGTAATTTTGAAAAAGAATCGGAATTTTGGTGGTATCCCAGAGATAGTCTGGCGCTTGCGTAAGCGAAAAATCCGTTCATTGAAATTCTCCTCGTGTAAAAACATAATCCGCAAAAAATAAATATTTTTGACGAAGTGCTTCATTTTTCATTGCACGATCCAAAAAATTATTGTTGTGAAATACATACCACACAAAACTTTCCGCAAAATCTTCGTACTGATTGGTCGCCGCATATCCAGAAATAAAATCCGAAAGCGAAGCTCAGGCGTGTTTTGTTTTCATGGATTGCCAAGAAATTTTATAAAAATCCTTGGACGGATCAGGAAAATTCTGAGTCGCACGCAAAAAATAAATATCTACTACATGGGCAAGTTCATGCGTAAAAAGCTTGATAAATTCTGTATCATTGGTGACTTGTGCAGAAATCTTCATCTCTTTTCCACGAAGTTGTCCGCGCGGTTCTTTTTGATTGGCATCAAGAAAAATCGACAATCCCGTATACAGAAACGGGAAAAATTTCGATCCCATAGTGCGCTTCATCAGGTCAATCTGACGATTCACGATGATTGGTTCGCCATTGGCCACAATTTTGGCACCAGAAAATTCTGTCGTCTGTGCAAAAATTTGAGAAAAATTCGCAAAAACAACAGAAAAAATAAGCAAAAATGTAGTAAATTTTTTCAAAAGTTTTGTTCACATATTCTATCCAACAGCTCCATAAATAATCGCCAAAACCGCATTGACAAGCGGAAATGAAACCAGTGCCACAATCAGCCCGATGAGCGCAAAAATCGCCGTATCTTTCGCAGTTTTGAGACGTTCGCCGTCGCCATAAGCAGTCGTATACATCACGCCAGAAACTACGAGCGCCATCACCGCAAAAAGCGCTCCATATCGCATAAATCCAGACGCAAGCTCCAGAACACGTTCACGAAAATTATCTTTTCCATCTGCTGAATTGATGGAATTATTTTCAATCGAAATTCCGCTCGTTCCACTCGCACAATCACGCAAATTTCCCACAATCGTATCAATCCGCTGAGAACCAGCCTCCGTTGTCACACGACAATTTGTCTGCGCTGCCAAAGTGGTCCATGGGAAGAGCAATATCATCACAAGAATCAATATTTTAAAAATTTTCATATTAACCAATATTAAGCCGAGAAATAAGAGAAATCACGAAAGCCGAGAGCATAATCGTTATAATCGCAATAATCGAGTACAAAACTGCCGTCCAGGCCTGTTTCATCTTGGCTTCGTCACCATCAGCCGTGAACAAATCGTACGCAATGTACAGCCCACAACCAACCGCTACAAGCGGCAAAATCACTTGCAACAAAATTTTCTGAATAAACGCCAAAAAATGAATCATCGCATTTTTCCCATCAACCGGAATATCAATGGATTCTTTCGGTGGATCCACCTGAAATCGTTGAAGTTTACTTTTTTCGGCGCTAGAAATTTTTTCAAGTGTTGAACGCTCTTTAGAAGAATTATCAGATTGCGCATTAGTCAAATTGGTTGTTGCCAAAAAAACTGACACCAAAGCCAAAATCGCACACGAGATTTTGAGGAAAAATTTTTTCATAAATTATTTGAAGGAAAGATTGGAAACAATTTGAACGATGAGAAACGCACCACCAGCGAGACCTACACCAACAAGCGCATAAATCAAAATATTTCGCGCTTCGTCGAATTTTTGTTCGTTTCCGACAGAAAGAAACATTTGAATTCCGGCCCAAGTCGCCGCAATAATTGCCAAAACAGCCGTAATCCCAATCACATAAGCGATAATATTTGGCAAAACACCGAGCACATCACTCGCCTCAGTTGTCTGCCCAGCACCACTCGGAGCACCAGGAAGTTGTCCTGTTGGAGAAATTACTTGTGGAGCCGCAAATGCCATCATCGGCACAAAAGCTGCGAACAAAGCGAAAAATGAATTTTGAAAAATTTTTTTCATACTAGTTTTTTTGAAAATTTTGAAATTATGAGAAAAAACTCGCAATCACCGAGATAATCACCCACGAAAGAAACGCGACAAGAATCGCAATAAGATTATATTTGATAATATTTTTCGCGCGGCCAGCAAACTCACCATCCGAAAACGAAAAAATATAAAAATATCCAGCGATGATGAGCGCCACACCAGCAAGCAACGGAATAATCGTAAGGAGCAGATTGGAAATTGAATTCATAATTCCTAAAAAAAGCCCTTTCCAGCCTGTTTGTGCTGGACGATTATTTGCAGAATCTGAAGTTTTCACGCCGTGATCAATCGGATCAAGTTGCGACAAATCAATTCGAAAAGATCCGCTTCCAAAGTCCATGGATTGTTGGGCAAAAATTTCAGAATTGGAAAACGAAAAAATCGCTACAAACGCCAAAAATGCGAGCAAAATTTGATGTCACAATGTCCGAAAAAATCGTGATTTCATAAAGAAAAATTTATATTTCGTGTTTATGCTATCACAATTTTTGAAAAAAAGCAAACATTAGAATTGCAAAAAATCAATTTTCCGTTACAATGAAGGCCAATTTTATTTTTTTGAATATGAATTCAGTACTTATTGCCATCATTGTTGTGGGACTTATCCTTATTACTCTCGTTATGCTTCAATCAAAAGGAACAGGACTTTCTATCGTTCCTGGTGCAAATGATTTTGGAAAATTTGAACGACGCGGACCAGAAAAAACGCTTCATGTCATCACAATTTCTCTCGTTGTGATTTTTATTGCATTGTGCATTGGATACTACTTTTTCGCATAATTTTGCAGAAATTATTTTCTAAAAATTAAATCATGAAATCCTTCCTACAATACCGAAAAACAGCGCTTCTTGTGTGTGCGGTTTTATGTAGTTTTTTTGTCGTGCATTTGGTAGGTGCGTATATTTATAGTGGCGGAAAATATGTTGGACTCCCTGGTGGTGGCGTTTCTGTGGGGGTTGTTTCTGACTCACGCCCAAAACCGCTCAATCCACTTTTATACGGAAATGGAGAGATCGATGACATGCTCTATAAACTTCTTTTCCGAAGCCTTATTCGCTACAATCCAGCAACAGAAATTTATGAGTGAGATCTGGCGTATTGTGATATCAAAAATATCTCTGAAATCACTTGTAAACTTACGGAAGACGCTATTTGGTCAGATGGAACCAAGGTGACAACCGAAGATGTCATAGCAACTTTCGATGCCTTCAAAGAGCATGCGACCATTAGTGCCATGAAAACAGTTTTTGCGAATGCAAAGGTAAAATCTGGCGATGATAATACGATTATTATCACTTCTTCAAACAAAAATTACAATATTATTGAAGCGCTTTCGTATCCGATTATTCGAAGTGATGTGATTGATCAAATCAAAAATAATCGCCTCAAAAAGGAAAGTTATATCACTTCTGGGCCATTTATTTTTGAAGATGAAACGGACGATAGCGAATATAACTATCACAATATCATTCTCGCCAAAAATCCAAATTATCAAAAAACCGTTTGGCTCAACAATTTCCGTCTCAAAATTTTCCCAGATTTGGCGACACTTCAGCGCGGAATTTCTGTCGTAGAAATCGTGATTCCGCCACTTTCTCAGGAAAATCTCAACCTCTCAGCGAGTTTCAAAAAAATTGATGTGAGAAATTACGAATTTTATGGAAATTTCTTGAATACTGACCGAATTGATCCAAATTTGCGTGCGATTTTGGTAAATTATTTATCAGCGCGTTTCAAAGAAAATGGACCAGAGGTTGCTGGGCAAATTCCGACACAATCTATCTTTTTGAGTGGTGCGAGCATAACAGGAAAAACAGATCTTCCAATGAGTCTTCAAGACTTCATGAATGACAAGGGTTACAAGAAAAAATGATCTCTTCTCAACGATGTATACGCAATTGAGACCACCCTCACGAGTGGTGCCAAAATTCCAAAAATGCAGTATTTCCGAAATGGAAATGGATACGCGATCCTTTATAGTGATGATCCGGCTGGCGAAATCAGCCTCAATGGTGTTGTGCCAAATGCCACAACTTCCGTAACGATTAATGGCTATACTTTGCAGGAATATTCTGTCGGAAGCACGACTTTTGTATACAAGATTTCGACGGCACTCGGAACCATCAAGGACGGGAAAAATACCTACAATCTCGAACTAACGCAAAAAGATGGATCGGTTTTGAAAGAAACGCTCACGATTTATCATACAACAGATAAAGCAAAAATGGAAGAATACAAACAATCCGTTGATGCTGAACTCCTTGCTGAGCTCAATAGTGAAGAAAAAATCACAGAACGAGAGACTGCAAAACAAGAAAAAATCGCACAAATCCAAGCACTGGAAGACAATTTGTACTACAATGCTGACTATGAGCCATTTTCTCTCAAACTTACATTTGTCTCGGATCGCGAAGCATCGCTTACATATGCAGACTTCACGATTTCATCACTCCGACAGCTGGGAATTGTTGTAGAGGCAGATCCTATTGATACTAAGGCACTCAACGCCATGATCAAATCTGGAACGAAAAGCTATGATATGATCATTGTGGGAGTTCGTTCGCCAAATACGATTGCTGATTTGGGAACTGCGTTTTTCTCATCAGAAAGCGGAAATCCAAATTTTTCAAATATTACAAGCAAAAATTTTGTAGATAATTTCAAAGAACTCAAAAATACCGCTGACAAAGGTGCAGCTGATGAGCTCAAACAAAAAATTATTGATTTTATGAATCAGCAAAATTTTTATCTGCCGATTTCTCAGCCAGTTCACAAAATCTATATGCATATGGATATCAAAGGAATGCATATGCCCGATATTATTCCAAATATTGGGTCGCTCGCATACGTCTTTGATGTCTTGAGTAAACGCGAAGAGTATCAGAAAAATACCGAAGGAAAAAATATTTCAGGATTTTTCTCTTGGTTCGCAGAAACTCTTTCTCCTCAAAAAAACTAATGAAAGAAAAAATTGTTCAAAATGCCTGGGGACTTGTAAGCCAATTTCATTCCTTAAAAAAGCTCAACTTTTTGCCATCAGCTTTTGGAATGATTTGGCTTTTAATGATTTTGGTATATCAGGTGACATTTGCGCTCGCAACATCGTTCAATAAAACTGATGATGTCTGGAATTTTCTCAAACACTTGCCGAATGAGCCGTATTTTATTTCGCTTGTTATCGGAGTGGTGCTGATTTTTGTGTTTTATAGCCTCCTAAATCCGATCGCAAAAGGCGGAATGATTCACATGATGCACACATATCGCCAGAATAATGGCGAAAAATTCCATCGCTCGTGGCAAGGATTTTTCGACGGCCTTTCGCATTTTTTGCCAATTTTTGAAGTACAAAATATCACAGCCATTTTTGCGCCGCTCACCATCATCACTTTTACGATTTTTTTGTTTCGCATCACCGATTCTGGGCTTCATAGCCTGATCGGAATAGCGATGGGCGTGTATTTTTTATTCGCGTTTTTGCTCAACATGTGTTTTGCATACGCGCCATTTTTCATTGTTTTTGAAGGAAAAAAGGCTCGTCAGGCACTTTCAAGTTCAACGGCAATGGCGGTGGGAAATATTAATATCACAACAAGGCTTTATTTCACAAATATCCTCCTCTATATGCGAGTTTTGTTCATTGGTGCACTATTTTTGCTAATGCCATTCGTCATTTCGAGTGCGCTCGCATATTTCACTATCATCAGCGTCAAAATTATTTTTCTTGTGATTTTCTCATTAATTTCGACCGTTCTGTTTGTTTTCATCGTATATCTCAACTCTGTTTTAGAAATTTTCATTTTGGCAGTTTGGTACGAAGCGTATCTTGCTTGCAAGGAAGAAATGGCCTTGCATCAAGAATAATCCCTTTGGGGATTTTTATTTTTCAAAAAAATTTGACAAAAAAATATTTTTGGAATATAATCCATTTGCTTTATTTTTTAAATTAAAATATGTACTATTATAATTCTGTAACGCTTCCATTTTTGCAACTCAGCGCACTCGCAGAAATTCTTGAAAAAATCGACGCGGAACGCAAAACAAAAAATATTTCTGATGATGAACTTTTGGGGCTTCGCCTGATTGATGATATGTTTACTTTTGGGAAACAACTTCGTTTTTCTATTGACAAAAGCGTGGCTCTCGCGGAAATTTTCACAGGAAAAAATGCACCAAAAACAAGCGCTGAACACGCCACGCTTGATGCTTACAAAAAAGAAATTTCAGAAAATCTCACTTTTTTAAAAAATCTTTCTGAAACTGATTTCACAAATCCTGAAGAAAAAACTTTTTCTCATCCGATTTTCTTTCCAGAAGAAAAACTCGTTGGGTCAGATATTATCCCATTTTTCTTCGCCAATATGTATTTTCACATCACAACGGCGTACGATATTTTACGACATTTTGGCTTTGAAATCGGAAAAAAAGATTTTCTGGGAACACAGATTTTCGCCAAAGTACAAAAATAAAATCCCCAGTTTGGGGATTTTTTAAAAATTTGAGAAAAATATATGGAGAAAATTTTTCTATTTTATGAGTACATTTGAAGAATTTTTAAAAGCTTCCAGAAAAAGAATGATGCGACAATTCAAGTTTTATCACGCTTCACGGTCAATCAACTATTTTAGAATCCGGATGGTCAAAATAGAGTTGCAAAATAAATTCTGAACCACCAAGGCTCTCTAAAATATTTTCAAATTTTTCATTTTCGGCAAGCGAGAGCAAAATGGTTCCATCTCGCAAATTTTCACGAAGTTTTGCATCAAAAAGCACATAATTGGTTTCTAAGATTTTTTGCAAAAACTTTTCATGTTCATCAAAAATTGGCGAAATATAATGAAAAATCGGAGAATTTTCCTGAAGTCAAAATGCTTTTAAAAATGATATAATCATATAAATATTTTAAAAATCAAAGATTATCATGAAGCATTCCTCAAAACAATGTATTATTCTAAAACTCCTTATGGAGAGGTTATCACAAAAAAGATGTTTTTAAATTCGAATGTGGTCCCCGATGATAATCTTTTGTTTGCTAAATATTTTTTATTCTCAAATTCTCCATTTTAATTATTCATGAACAAAGCGTTTCACCATATACTCGCCGTCCAATGCGTATCCGCGTTTTTCATAATATCCGCGCACGCCCACACCAGAAATCACGGCCATTTTTTCGATGGTTGGATATTTTTCACGAATAATTCGCTCCGCCTCGGCAATCATTTTTTTCCCAAAGCCCTGATGCTGACCAGAATGGTCACCCGTAAATCCTACTGGAATCTGATCACCAAAAACATGAATTTCGCGAATCAACGCAGCATTTTCAAGCTCTGGAATAAAATGCTTCTCATAAGAAAAATACTGCGATGGCACTCGTAAACGCAAAAGCCCAAAAATTGTTCGGTCGTTTGGGTCAATCATTTGCAAAAAATATTCGTGTCCGTCAGAGGCTTCATAAAAATCAATTTCCAAAATCGCGTCGTCAGGAGAATTCCCTTTCGCACGAATCTCGCGCGCAGAAATATCGTGGCGTTTAAGACCTCGGGCACGCATCGCTACTTCGGTCACTTGGCGCAAATTGGCCGTTTTGGAACCAGCCAAAATCTCATGCGCAGGAATATCACGATACATTCGATTGAGTCGCACATATTCTGGCAAATATGACTGCAATTCTGCCATCAATGGAATCAATTCCTTGTCTTCATATGGGTGGAATTTTCCTTCTTCCCAAAGTTTTGTGAGTTCAGAATTTGGCGTTACCACCATTGGATAAATTTTAAGTTCATCAGGCCGAAAATTCTGATCGTCAAATACTCGCTTCATCGCGGATTTATCAAGTTCAGGCGTCGCACCAACCAATCCTGGCATCATATGCGCCACGACTTTGAAACCAGCATCTTTGAGTAATTTAGTTGCAAGAATTGATTCAGCGTTCCCATGGCCACGCAAATTTTGTTCATTGATTTCATCGTGCGTCGTCTGATAGCCAATCTCCACGCGCGTGATTCCATAGCGACGAAGGCGTTTGATTTCTTCAATTGTAATCCAGTCTGGGCGCGTCTCTATTGCCATTCCAATCACTCGACTTTCCGCGGTTTCATTGCGTTTTTTAGCTTCTTCCAAAGTCTCAGAAAGCTCAATATTCTCATTTTTGGTGGCTTTTTCTTCAAATGGCGAATATTTTCCATTTTCTGAAAAATGATGCTCTTTTTGCGCAAAAAGCGTGTGCGCATCATAAATATTTTTCACAAAATTTTCCTGATATTTCTGCGGATACACACTCCAAGTCCCACCAATAATTCGCACATCACACTTGGAAATCGCGTTTCCCGTGATTTCAAGCGACCGAAGACGATTTTGTACTTGCAAAAACGGATCAAATGCATTCATCTCAGCGCGCTGCACGGCTGGCTCATCAGAAATATAACTTTTTGGCAAGCCATCATATGTCGGACAATAAATACATTTTCCCGGGCAACCCCAAAATTTCGTCAAAAGTGAAATCACCGAAACACCCGAAAGCGAGCGAACCGCACGCTTACGAAGTACTTTCCGAATACGAAGTTCATCTTCAATTTTTCCCGATTTTACGAGTTCAGAAAATCGATTCAACAATGAAATATGACTCGGTCCTGTTGGGATTTTGTATTCGGCAAGAATTTCATTTTTCAGGCGATGAAATTCTTCTTTTTCGGTGATTTTTTTGTCCTCGGCAAGCGCAAATAAAATTCTGTCTTCGATGTGAAAATTTGAAATAGTTGACATATCGTGTTTATAATGGGCAGATTATATAGAAAAGCCTCTTTTTTGCAAAAATAAAAATTTTGTGATAATATGCTGGAAATCATTTTACAATATGGAAAAATTTCACGGAATGTCGTTTTTGTTTGAACATGCTGATATTTTTATCTTTTTAGCACTCGGTTTTTTTATTATTGGTGTTGTGTCAATTACAACGAGCCTACACAGCATTGATGAAAATCTCAAAAAAATTGCAAAAAATCTCGAAAAATAAAAAACTTCCCCGAAAGGAAGCGATTGTTTTCAAGTGGCGGAGAGACAGGGATTCGAACCCTGGAGCCCTTGCGGACTGCCGGTTTTCAAGACCGGTGCATTCGACCACTCTGCCATCTCTCCAAGATGTTGTCGAAAACAGTGCACGCAGTATATAAAAAATTTTTGATTTGTCAAAATTTTTTTTGATTTTTCTTGTTTTAAAAATCTTTTTCAAAAAGGCTGCCATTTTGAATGGCTTTTTTGACATTTTCACGCTGATCTTTGTCATGGAATTTCAGCATATCAGACGAAATAATTACACCCTGCGGCTTTCCCATTTTTTTCCATTTTCGCGTGGTTTTTTTCTCTCCAAAAAACTGAATGAGTGCATTCAACCAGCAATGCCAAAAATATATTTTTCGTGATTTTCCAACAAATTTTCGATAGTCCAAATTTTCCTGCTTTTGTGATTCTGGAATTTTTACCCACGAATTTTCACTCAAAAATCGGTCATACGTCGCATCATAATCAAGAATCGGTTTCAAAAAATAGATCCAATAATATAGATAAATATCATCTTTGAGCGCAATTTTTTGAAAATCAAGCGCTTTTTCGGTAACAAAAAACGAAAGACAAAAATTTCCTGCGATATCAGTTCATTTTCGCCAAACTCACATTTTCCAAAATTTGAGTGTAACAAAAAAACGCACATACCAAAGCATTTTTGCATCAGTAACAATGAATAAATCAATATCCGAGTCACTTTTTGTGGCGAACATCGACAAAGAATTACAAATGGCAATCATTTTGATTCCGTGAATATTTTTGATGCACTCAATATATTTTTGTGCACGCAAAAAAAGCTCTTTTTCATGAAGATTTGGAGCGTTTTTGATTTGCATAGATGCGATAAATTGTTCTTTGAATTCGTACATTATGACAGACTTTTAATCGCCAATTTTACTTTTTCTGCGAGTGGAAGCGAGTCATTGAGTGTAGCCACAATCGCCTCTACACGAGATTTTTCGTATCCCATGCTCACGAGCGAGCTCACGAGCGGCGTATCAGGTGCAGCTGGCGTTTTTTCTGATGTTGATTGATTTTTAGCAAAATTAATCGAACCTTTGAGATCCACGATAATTTTTTGCGCCGTTTTTTTGCCAATTCCAGGAATGGTGGCGAGCAATTTATCATCTTCGGTCTGAATGGCATTTATAAGGGCTTCACCGCCCAAGCCAAGCATATTCAGGGCCGTTTTTCCACCAATTCCAGAAACTTTAATCAGATTTTTAAAAAGATTTCGCTCGTCAATCGTCGCAAAACCAAACAAAACCTGACTCACATCAGTGATATGATGATGAATCCAAGCAGAAATCGTCTCATTTTCGCGAGCCGTCGCTACGAGATTTGGCGACGCAAAAATCTCCAATCCAAGGCCAGTATTTTCGACCAAAATAGTGATATTGATGCCATCAATATTGATGACTTTTCCAGAAATATATGCAAACATAGAAAAAATTTTTTACATTATATATTTTTTTCATAAAATAGCAAAATGCAACACACAAAAAAACACATTGACTGCTTTGTGAATATTATTGATAATTTTGGCGATATGGGATTTGTATTGGAATTTTGCCTTTATTATCAGAAAAAATATCCTCAAGATTTTCATTTTAATATCTTCACAAATTCCAAAAAATCACTAATACAAATATTTGCATTAAATAATTGTGTCAAGAATGTGTCGATATATGATGTCAAAGATTGGCGAAAAATGAGTGATTTGGCGATTTCTTTTTTGCATGCAGATTTCCCAAAAAAGGCTTATAAAAAGCTTTTTCGCGTGGATTATTTGTCATTTGATGAAGTTTGGCTTGCGCACAATGGTGACGAACACTTTTTGTCAAACGAAAATTTTCAAATTTTTGAAATGATAATTTCCCCTCAAAATCGTGGTTCTTGATTATTGCCAATATTTGCAATAAATGAAAAACGCTATCAAATAGAGAAAAAATGGGGTTTGGCGAAACAAAAAAAATGGATGTCGATATTTGCTTATGAAGACACTTTGGCAAAAATTGATTTTGCAAATATTCCTAAAGATTGGCAAATTATTATTTTTGGCCAACAAAAAAATGAATCAATTTTTCGAAAAAAATATTCACTTCTAAATGAAAAAATTATTTTTCTCCCTTTTGTCTGTGTGGAAGAAATGTATGGAGTTTTCTATTTTTCGGAGACGATCATCACGCGTGGCGAAGTGAGTTTTTCACAAGTTTTACAAATGAAAAAACCATTTTTGTGGGATATATATCACGAAATTGGCGGGTTTCCAACGGCACAAAGCGAGGATTATTTGCGTTTTATGAATTTTGGTAATGAAACACAAAAATTACAAAAAAAATTATGGAATGACGAGGGAAGAATTTCGATTTGAAAAATTATAGAAAATCTTTACAATGAGCCAAGTTTTACTCAAAGTCGTGAGTACAAAAATTTTTGCGAGGAAGTCAAAAAATATATTGACAATTTTGAGAATTCTATATAATAGGCGTACTCGTCTGTCAGTGTAGCTCAGCTGGTTAGAGCACAGGATTCATAACCCTGAGGTCGGCGGTTCAAGTCCGCCCATTGACACCAGAAAAAATCAAAAAACACCTTCTCGGTGTTTTTATTTTTGGCTAGATTTCGATATCACTAAAATCTTCCCGAATGCTGTCATTTTTATAAATATGAATGGCGTTTTTGATGGCGAGAAGCCCGATAAGCGAAGCTAAGCGACGGCGTGGAGAAATATCATTTCCGATATTTTCGTGAATAAACTTTTCATTGAGTGTGAGGATTTCATCAATATTGTGCTCCAAAAGAAGCTCGCCTGTAATCGCCACGCACGCTGTTGCTGTGATTGACATATATCCGTCGAATGAAAATTCGGTCAAAATATCATTTTCAATTCGCAAAAAAACCTCCACCACATCGCTACAAACGCGATTCACTTCACGATATCGAAGCGTCGGATTTTCCATGATATACTTGTTCGGCACATCGCGAGAATACGCCATAATCAGTTCTGCTGAGTTCATAAAAATTTTTAAGTTCGCTTTATTATGTAAAATTTTTCGGAAAATTCAAGTTTTTTACAAAATAAAAAACCGCCTTGTGACGATTTTTTATTTGAGAATTTCCAAATTTTGCAATGTTTCAAAAAATCGATCAATATCCTCTCGCGTATTGTAAATATATAAGCTCGCGCGCAACGAAGCACCAATATTGAGTGCTTGATGCAATGGCTCGGCACAATGATGTCCAGATCGAACGCAAAATCCGCGATCCGCAAGCTCCTCCGCAACATCGTGTGGATGAGCATTATCAAAATAAAATGCGAACACACCAAGACGATTCTTGGTAGTTTTGGAACCAATGAGGTGAATATTTTCTGGCAAATTTTTAATTTTTTCAAGAGCGTATTCTGTCAAATCTTGCTCATATTTTTCGATTGCATCGTGGCCACCAATCGACTCAATATATTCCATCGCCCGCAAAAATGACACCGCACCCGCAATATGTGGCGTTCCTGGTTCGTGACGGAATGGCAAACCCGCCGGATCGTAGCCTTCCGTTGTCACGCCATTGATCGCACCACCACCACAGAATGCTGGGTTAATTTCTTTGAGCAAATCTTTTCGTGCATAAAAAGCTCCAAAACCTGTATCAGAAAAAACCTTATGCGCCGTGATTACAAAAATATCAATACCATATTTTTTGACATCCGTCGCCAAATGCGGAAATCTTTGCGAAGCATCCAAAACAAAAAGTGGCTTTTTTTCACATTTTGACAAAATTTCTGACATTTTTTCTAAATCCAAAATTTCACCAGAAACATTACTCGCGCCCGTAATCGAAATAAGTTTTACATCGTGAATTTTGGTTTCAATATCAGCATAATCAATCGTTCCGTCCGCCTGAGCACGCGTCCACAAAATTTCAATTCCATATTCCTCAGCAATAATCTGCCACGGCACAATATTGGCGTGGTGATCCACTTCTGAAAGCAAGATTTTGTTACCCTTTTTCAAAATCCCGGTTTTGGCGAGTCCACGAGCAATGAGATTGAGCGCATATGTCGCGTTGTATGTGTAGACAATTTCATTGTGCGAATCAGCGCCGATAAATTCAGCGAATTTTCGCTTAGACTGGTCGTACAGCTCGGAAGAATTCATCGACAAATCATATGCGCCACGATGAATATTGGAATAATTTGTTTCAAAATATTGCTTCATTCCTTCAATCACCATCGCAGGCTTTTGTGTTGAAGAAGCGGAATCCAAAAATACCAAATTTGAATGTGTCGCAAAAATTGGAAAATCTTTTTTAAACATACATTTTTGAAATAAAAAATTAAAAGTCCCAGAAATTATTATTTTTTGGTGTAGTCGAAGAATTGGTGGTACCGGTTATTGTCGAGCCAGAGCCATTTGTTTCATCTTGCATTTTTTTCTCTTCGTTTTTGATTTTTTCTAAATATTCTCGCGCTTCAATCGCAAAATCCGCATCTTCATCAATTTGGATGAGTTCTTGAAAAATTTTTTTGGCGGCGTCAAAGTTTTTTTGTTCCAAAAGCAAAATTCATTTTTCGAGCTGAACCACTGGCAAATTTCGCATTTCATCAGACAATCCACTTAGATAAATACTTGCCTCAGTATGCTTGCGAGCTACGCGTAATGCCTGAATATAGAGTGGCGCAAGAATTTTTGACTGGCGATATTTTCGAATCCCAGTATTAGCCCATGAATACGCGCGAGCAATATCATTTTTCTCAATTGCAAGCGAAATTGCAACCGCAAAATCATCTTCCGCCGCATCATCTTCCTGCAAAAGATATGACAACACTTTCGTCATGCCCGCCGTATCGCCCAACTTGGCATAATTGTACGCGAGACGGCGCTCAAGAATTGTTTTTGGCTTGTAACCAGCAACAATAGCATTATTAAAATACAAATTTGCCGTCGCATAATCTTCCAAAAAAGTATACACTTCACCGAGACGAATAATTATTTCCATATCATCAGGATTGTGCGCAAAATAATCCAGCATCAAATCGCGAGATTCCTGATATTTTCCAAGCTCATACAACGCGAAGGCACGCATTTTTTTGGCTTCCTGATAATTGGGATTATTCGATAAAATCTCGGCCGCGAACATTCCTGCCAAGCGATACATTTTTTGTTCATAAAAATTTTTCGCCAGGAGCAAATTGCGATATTCGTACTCGGGAGAAATTTTGTGAGAATCTTTTGTAATCGTTTGCAAAGCCAAAATTCGGGATTCCGTGCCAGCATAATTCCACAAAATATCCGCACATTTTTCGATGCCCGCGTAACACGCATTCAGCGTTGAATAGTATTCTTTTTGCAAATCTGTAAACGCAAATTTTTGTAATTCTTTGGCGCGGTCATATTCATTATCGAGATAAAATAACGCCAAAATCATATTTGATTGTTCCTCAGTAGTCAACTCTGAGAGCGGAACTCTGACAAAATATGCATACGAATTTTTCCAATCCTTGAGTTGAAAATATGCCGTCGCAATTTTGCGATACAAAACCACATCATCAGGAAGTTTTGCAACGAGCGGCAGATAAAATTCGAGCGCCGCTTTGGGATTATTTTTGCTCATCATATAATCACCTTTACGAATCTGCGTCTGTTCTTTTCGTCGCTCAATCGTGAGCTTGAGACGCGTCTCATCATCAAGCGTCGCGTTGTATGTTTCGGGCAATTCGGACATTTCTGGCATTGTGGTGGGATTTTCGCTATTTTGCGAGCACGAAGCCAAAATAAAAAATACCGAAAAAATGCTTAATTTTTTCAAAAATTTTTTCATATTTCTGATAATAATCAAATCGCAAGATTTTGCAAATCCGTTCACAAAAAACTTGATTTTTCGTTTGAATTTCTCGGTTTTTTCGTATAATTGCGCCATGTTTTCACTTTCTGATTATCGTTTTGACTTGCCGGCCGAGCTCATCGCCGAGACCGCAGCACATCCTGCGCACGCTGCCAAATTACTTGTTGTCTCACAAAAAAATTCTCAAATTTTGAGTGAGGCGACTTTTTGGGAATTGGATCAATTTTTGGATGAAAATTCTGTGCTTTTTTTCAATAATTCCAAAGTATTGCGCGCGCGTATTCCGCTTCGGAATCAAACTCTTTTTCGTGATGGCGAAGAAAAAACTCTCAAAGATGGAGAAATTTTTTTCCTCAAAAATCGTGATAAAAATCACTTTGAAGCACTCGTTCGACCTGGAAAAAAATTCCGAATCGGGACCAAAATTTTTTTAGGAAATTTTGAATTAACCGTCACGGAAAATACGGATTCTGGGCGAATTTTGCACATCTCGGGCGGAGAAATTTTTGAACTTTTAGATCAATTTGGAGAGTTGCCGTTGCCGCCGTATATCGAGTACAGTAGCGAAAAAGAGGCCGATTATCAAAATATTTTCGCCAAAAAAAATGGTTCGGTCGCAGCACCCACAGCGGGTTTGCATTTTAGCGAAGCACTGCTCTACAAACTCAAAAATCCGCGAGAATTCGTCACGCTGCACATTGGTCTGGGAACCTTCAAAACAATCGACACGGACGATATTCGCGCGTACGAAATTCATTCTGAAACGGCAGAAATTAATCACGAAATTTTTGGAAAAATTTTTGAATACAAAAAAAATCATCAAAAAATCGTTGCCGTTGGGACGACTGCATGCCGAACGCTCGAAAGTCTACCAAGTTTGTGGAAAAATCTCACGGATGAAGAAAAAAATATTTTTAACGAAAATGTGCGAATTTTTTGGGAAAAAATTTCGGAAAAAGCAGAAAAAAATTGGATTACAGAATATATTTTTAGTGAGGATTTTATAGAATTTTCGACACGCGCCTATATCACGCCAGGGTACGATTTTGCTGTTATTGATGAGCTTATTACCAATTTTCATTTGCCAGAATCTTCACTTCTCGTGCTCGTTTCTGCGATGATTGGGCAAGAAAATTTACTCAAAATCTATGGTCACGCCATTCGCGAAAAGTATCGTTTTTTCAGTTTTGGCGATGGAATGTATTTGAAAAAATAATTTGGAAAAAACTCAAAAAATCATATAATCAGCGCATTATTTTCTCATTTTGCACTATGAAAATTACAAAATGTATCATCCCAGCAGCGGGATTTGGAACACGTTTTCTCCCCGCAACTAAGGCTCAACCAAAGGAAATGCTCACCATCGTGGACACACCTGTGATTCAGATGCTCGTAGAAGAGGCGGTGGCAGCGGGCGCAACAGATATTATTTTTGTAACGAGTCATACCAAAAAAACACTCGAGGATCATTTTGACACATCTTTTGAACTTGAACATTTACTCAAAACAAAAGGCAAAACCAAAGAATTGGAAAAAATTCAAAAAATTACAGAAATGGCGAATTTTTATTTTGTTCGTCAGGGTTCTCCTCGTGGCGATGGGGATGCGATTTTGCAGGCCAAAAACCTCATCGGTAATGAGCCTTGTATTGTGCTTTTTGGTGATGATTTGATCAAAGGCGAAAAATCTGGCGCTGAGCAACTCGTGGCTGCTTTTGAAAAAAGTCAAACGCCAATGATTGCACTCGAAAAAGTGAGTGACGAAAAAGTATCATCGTACGGTATCGTCGAAGTAAAAAATAGTGACGACAAAATGCACGAAGTTTCACGATTTTTGGAAAAACCAAAATCCAGCGAAACCAACTCTCGCCTCGGTGTTATCGGGAAATATATCATCACGCCAGAAGTTTTTGAATACCTCGAAAAAGATGGCGAAAGTGCGAGCAAAGATGGCGAAATCCGCTTGGCGGACGCGTTTGCCAAGATGGTTGTAGACGGGAAAAAACTTCACGGAATCGAGATGGATGGCGTTCGATACGACACGGGTGACAAACTCGGCTTTCTCAAAGCAACGGTGGACTACGCGCTGGATCGCGACGATTTGGGCGAAGAATTCGCGCAATTTCTCAAAGAAAAGTTTTCAAAATAAAATCCTCACACGAGGATTTTTTCTCATTTTATCAAATGGCAAACATTTCCAAAAACATCGGCGATGCGGGCGAGGATATCGCTGCGAGGTTTCTTGAATCCAAATGATACGAAATTTTGGAGAAAAATTTTCGCGTGCGAGGCTGAGAAATTGACCTCATCGCCAAAAAAGAGGAAAAATATTTTTTTGTGGAAGTAAAATTTCGGAAAAATTCGGATTTTTCTCATCCGCTTGAACTTTTCGATTTTCGCAAAGCAAAGCCATTTATGCGGACATTTTTTGAATATATTTCTGAAAAAAATATTGATGCAGATGATTGTCAGATTGATCTCATCGGAATTCTGCCGACTGAGTCGGGTTATCGAATTTTTCACAAAAAATCCGTAGAAATCGATTTTGAAAATCTAGATTTATAAAATTTTCGTATCAAAAAATTCCCACAATGGGAATTTTTTATGCCGCTTCTTTGTCTTGATAATTTTCTGGTAATTTGTGGCGTGCATTCGTGTCTGCATCTGGCGTGAATGTATGCTGCACTTGTTGTGAAAACTTTTTGCGAACCAAATCAGATTGCAAAGAAGTATTCTGCCCACCCAAAATAAATCTTTGATACGCAATTTCTGCATCAATATCATTTGGGTCTTTATTAAGCATATCATATGTTGTCAAATCTAGCCCGTATGCTTTCAGCATATGAAATGGCTTATATGAATCCGTGTGAATACCCTTTTCAAACTGATCACGCGATACGGGGTTCATTTTTTCACGGAGTTTTTTCCAAATTTCTCGAATCGAAATTATAAATTGTTTTTTCTGATATTCTGGATTTCGCTGGAATGTTGGATTATTTTTGATAAAATCCAAATACGCAAGAATCTGGTTTGAAAAAACTTTTTCACGATCTGAACCATCCATTACACCAGTATTTTCCTTAAATCCCAAGGCTGATAATTGTGCTGAAAGCGAACGATATTCAAATCCGCTTGGAGAATTGAGATATGGCATTGATTGACTTGGAGTAAAAGTTCTTTTGTATCCGTTATCATCCTTAAATTTTTTCAGTCCCTCTTCAATAAAATAGCCTTGAGTTTCTCCATGAAGCGCCCCGAAATAACTCTTAATATCAGCAACATCTTTGGAAGAAGTATTTTCATCCATTGACATGATTTGTAGTGTTGGGTCTGTTCCTTGGAGGATTGGGTGAAGCACTTTGTAGTTTTTTCGCCAGAATGCCCACAAATCTTTGTAGATTGGATCAGAATCCTTATTCTTGGTATGAGAATATTGCGCTGGGCGATTTTTTTCAATTTTTTTATACGATTCGAACATTTCTTCCGCGCCAGGCAATTTTTCTTCCGCGCGTTTTTTGAGCACCATTTTGATGATATTCTTATACAATGCGGAACTCTGCGGAGTTTTGGCAAACAAAAATCCATGGAACGGCACACCCGTGTAGGCAATATTTTTGATTTTATCTGAAGTCGAATAATGCACATAATCTGGCGCGCCACCAGCCGTATAGGCAAACATCACACCCAAAAATTCTGCATCCGAACTTTTATCCAAGAGTTTCGGAATGGCGCCGAGCGAAATCTCAAATTCGTTGGAATCCATCTTGGCAACGATATAATCCGCACGAGCAATTGCCGTCGCACCTTCTTTGACAACCTCCTTTTCACCCTTAGCTTGTTGCTCTTGACGACCATTTTCTGCCATTTTCCATACTTTGGCACCACCACCAATAGCTTGCACAAATGGGTTGTGTTCTTGATATGTTTTAAAAAGTCGCTCAATGAGTTCCTCTTCTGGTGGATGCTCTTTGATTTCATTTTTTCCAGAAACAGCTTTCTCATAACAATTGCGGTATGCCACACGAGGATTGACACCAATCGCGATGGCTACTTTTTCAAACCAGTGATATTTCGTCCCTTGCAAATCTTGCAAAAAACTATCTGGATAAAGCGTTCCGGACATATCGTAAACCAGCATCAGCCCTGCTAAAACTTCATGCGGACGAGCCTTTGGATTCAATAAAATTTCATCACGAATATATTTGCGACGCTGAGCACCGGCAAATTTATCCTTAATATCAGAAACTGTTGATTCAATAAGATTTCCCATAGCTTTGCGTCCACCGAGGCCGCTTGGACCGCGCAAGTTGATAAACGCATAGGCTGAGCGCATTTCCTGTGTCAATTCAAATTTCTTCTTCCAATATTCTTTGATATGCTGGAACTTATAATAAATATCACCGATCGTTCGCAAGCCTCATTTTTGCTCAGGAATCGCATCCATCATATCCTCACCATTTTCGAGTTTTACCTGCTTTTCGTATTCATCCACTGGCGAAGTTTTTCCTTTTTCTACTGGTTCGAAGGCACCTTCTTGTTGAATAATTTGCATCAATTGAAAATAATCAATTGGCATTCCATCAACATTTCGCTCGCGTTTTCGAAGTGTGGTATTGTAGGCTTTTTTGGCTTGTGAGACGGAATGTTCTTCGTCTTTTGATGATTTTTGTGAATATTTTGGATCTTTTCCTTCGCTTTTGAGTTCATTATCCAAATCTTTTGGTGTCACAAAATCCGTAATCTTCACACTGAGCGCACCCGCTGGACCAAATCCCACTTCCACAAAAATTCCTTTATTCGCGTTTTTGAATCCCCAAATCGGTTCGCCATTTGGCTTCTCGTCGGTTTTGATGAGTGGAACATTGTTATCACAAAGAAGTCCGCTCACGGTTTCTAAATCAGGATTATCACCTTTAATAAAGGCAAAATTTTCTACAAATTGCGCCACAGTTTCCATTTTTCCAAGGCGACGGAATCAAGTACTTGGTGACGAAATCGCAATTATAAATTTGTCCCATTCAAGCTCAAATTTTGTTCCATCAATGAGCTTCATAGTCAATTTTTTCTCATTTTCATCAAAACTATCAATGCGCACATATTCTGGACCTTTTTCTGTGTTAATCACAAAAATTGTTCCAATCTCAAAATCTTTATCTTTTCCTTTTTCATCAACCAAATCAACTTGTTCGCGCAAATCATCAATCGTCTGCAATGGCAAAATATCCTTATCATCCGGAACATCCGGACTTTTATCACTGATGGCAACTTTTTTTACGGTAGTTTTTTCGATTTTTTGCTTAAAATATTCGTAAAATTCATCATACGAATAAAAATATTTATCCTGCTGTTCTTTCCAAACGGTCGTTGTACCGTTCTTGTCGAGCTGCATTTGTGTGAGCACGATTCCCATTTTTCCGTTAATGTTGGCGGCCGTATTTCCGATTTTCCAGGAAGACGGGTACGCATCATCATTGTCAAAATTGAGAAAATTTCCTGTAACGATTTTTTCAAAAATTCTGTCACGATTGCGAGAAGAATTATTTTCAATTTTATTTTGCAAATTCGGTGCAAACGCCACAAACATATCCTTCAATTTTTCAATCAACGCATCATATGTTTGGATGTGCGTCTCTTCATCTTCCGCGACTTCATGCGAAGTTACCTGATCTTCGAGCAATTCTGTCAAACGATCTTTGGCTTTTGCATCTTTTACGAAAATATCAAAAATGAGCTGTTCATCAAGATACTCCAAATCTACGGAAAAATCAGATTTGGCAACATGTATCGTGAACCACTGGTATTCATCAGAATTATAATCGCACGCCAAATTTGAGCCTGTTTTTTTGTTGATATCATCAATAATGTCCTGATAAGATTTTTTCAAAATTTTCTCTTTTTCTATGTGAGTGAGAACTTTGTATTTTTCAAGTGTGTCAAAAGTAATTGTCGGAACGAATAATTGCAAAACTTGTTTGACTCTGAGCATGTCCCCCTGACTTGGTTGCGTATTCGGAGCAACATTGTTTAAAATTTTTGAAACCAAAAATTCAATCAATTTTTCCGGCGCCTTGTTGTTCGCATCGTATTCCGCAAGCCAATCATTAAATTGCTGTGTTTCCGCAGGACTAAAGAGCGTTTCGTCTACGAGTGTTTTCAATTTTGTCGTTACGAAATCTTTTGAACTATTTTTTGCAATCAAGAGCGAGCTATTCAAAAATTGAGTATTTCGTTGATTGGTCAATATTTTTCGCATTTGGCTTGGTGATGAGGCGAGCACGCGCAATTCTGGAACGGACATTTTTTCGACAATGTCATCGAAAATTTGCTGATCAGCAGGCTGGGCGAGCGGCTGAAACCAATTCTTAAATTTCTTGCGAACATCGGCACGCGCATTCGTAAATTTCGTCACAATTTCTTGGACGCGCTCCTTGGACTCCACAGGAATATTATTAACTTTGTTGTCGATTTCATTTTGTGGAACGCCCTTCACTTTTCGCATTTTAGCACGAATTTCATTACCGATTTCGGTCTGAAAAATTTGTATATCGTTCGTTTTTCCCGCCAAAAAATTTTCCAAAACTGGAAAATTACGAGCATCTTCACCAAAATTTTTAATCGAATCTGCGAGCGCTTCTTCGAGCAAATCCGCATTATTCACAACGCGAACTGTCTGCGCTTCAGCAGCATTTTGAACACTATTGATAGACATATTCAAAAAATTATAGATAATATATTAAATTATAGCATAATAACGCCAAAAAATCAAATAAAAAAATCCAAAAATTGACTTTTCGGATTTTTCTTTTATTGCAATATATTTTGGATAGTTTTTACGGATTGTGTTCCTGTATTGATGGCGTTTTCTACCTGATTCACGGTTGTTTTTACATTCTCAACACCAGAGTTAATCATCTCAGCACCAGACTGAATAGTATTTTTGGTTGTTTCGTAGGTATTTTGGATATTTTCTACGCCACTGTGTGCAAAATTTTGCGCATTCTCGATCGTGACAGAAACATTTTTCGCAGTGGAAGAAATAGAATCTTGAATCTGTGAAGTTGCCTCAGATTGACACGAAAATAACGCCAAAGTCGGGGCCAGCAAAATGATTTTTGAAAAATTTTTCATAAACAAAAATTATGAAGCAATTATACTCAGAAAAATTTTTTCGCAAGTTTTTTGTAAAATAAAAACCCCTTTCGGGGATTGATTTCGATGGTTGCGGAGGTATGAATCGAACATACGACCTCAAGGTTATGAGCCTTGCGAGCTACCACTGCTCTACTCCGCGTCAAATGTATGAACATTATATTGAAAAATCCAAAATGTCAAGAAAAAAATGGTATCCGCAGTAGGGATCGAACCTACGACCTTTGGCTTAGAAGGCCAAAGCGCTATTGGAACCATAACACCTGATTACTATATACACATATTATTTATTTTTACTAAAAAGTCAAAGTTTTTTTCATTTTTGACGAAAAAAGAAGTGAAAAACTAATTCACTCATTTTTGCAAAAATCATAAAAATATGGCACAATATCCTTGCTTTTTAGATTTTCCGAAAATATTATATCAATAAAAATATTTTATGGAAAAAATAACAAAAAATAATTACAGTGAGCAATTTCGTTTGTTCAACCTTCGGAGAGTTGAGTCTGAAGCTACTGTTGAGCATTATCGTGTATACATGGATTTATTCTTTCGCTACACAGGTGCAAATTTTGAAGATTTCTGAAATCAAAAACATTTTGCAAAATGTTTTGAAAAATTATTTAAAATTGAGTCAATAAAAAATGAAACTCGCAAAAAATTTCTCAAAATATCACGATTATTCGGCGATTTTCTTGTAGAGAACGAAATTATTGAATACAATGCTCCACGAGCCATAAAACCGCCAAAAACCACAACTCCACTTCCTCTCCCAATTGACGAAAATATTTTATATAAGATCAAAGAAATTATACAAAATTCTTATTCCTGATATCTTCAAGAAAGAAATCTCATGATTTTTGAAACACTCCTACATACTGGAGCAAGGAAAATGGAACTCCTCAATATTGAGCAAAAACACATTTTTCAAGAAAAAATTTTTATAAAATCAGGAAAATGAAATAAAGACAGATATATTTATTTGAACACAGAATTTTCACAAAAATTACAAAAATTTGTAAAAAAATATCCCTGAAAATATCTTTTTTCAAATATTCGGAAAGAAAAGCTTGGAGAAAGTGGACTAAAAAATCTTTTTCTAAAAATAAAATCACACATTCAAGAGCCAATGTACGCTCACAGACTCCGACACACCTATGCGACAATACTCATGGAAAAATGAGTTGATATCTGAATAATTAAGGAACAATTAGGGCATTCAGATATTTCGACGACAAATAAATATATTCGCATCAGCAACGAACACAGGCGCAAGATTTTAGAAAATATACATTTTTCATAAAATCCCCATTTTTTGGGGATTTTATTTTACAAAATTTCCAAATGAACGAAACCACCTTCAGTTTCGGTTTGTTAAAGTATATATTTCTAAATCAACATTAGACAATAATTTTTCTAATGAATTTTTATCTATTATTTCGATAAAATATTGTTTATATTCGCCTGTTTTTAAATCAATATAGGGGAAATCATATAAAATACTACCTACACTCTCATCAATATCTCATTTTACTCAATCTTGAGTACAGGTCTTGATTTTGGAAATATCCGAGACAAATAGTATAGGATAATCTAATGTTAATTCTCCTGGAAGCTCAAACCTTTTGCTTTGCATAGCATGAATTAGTTGCTGAAATCATGGAATTCAAACACTAGAGTTTCCATCACGGTTATTATTATCCGTGCTATGGTATCATAAAATTCCATATTTTTCTTGCGTAAAACGATGCTGTCAAAAAAGGCAGTGTGCATCATCGGCCAAATTATTTTGTTTTTTTATTTTTTCATATACTCAGTGTGTTTCAAAAAATTGTTTCATCTTTTCCGCCTCTCTTTGCTTCGTAAATAATCAGATTTTTCTCTTATCCGAAAGATATTTACACTCAAAAAATAGGCGAACATGCAATATTACGGAATCATCTCAAAATACATCAATATGAGAGCTAGCAACAACATCAGTTTCTCGTGGTTTTCCTGTAGTAGTATCAAGATAAAATTGATTTGTTTCAACTTTCCATTGATGATTCAATAATTCTTTCTCTAAGAAAATTTCAAGATTGGCTCCATTATGTGAAAAGATTTCATCGACTTCATCCATATACAGAATATACATAAATATGATTTATTTATATCCAAAAATGCAAAATTTTCAAGAAAAATAAAAATAATTCAGAATCTTCTAGGTGTTCGCTAACATTTTATAGAATTGCAAACACCTAGAATTATGAAGATATTTAAAAATATTTACTTATTTTCATGATTTCATCTTGAATTACTCAAAAAAGTCAATTCTTTTTTAGATATTTTATAAAACACCCAAATAAACCCGCTAAAGCGGGTTTATTTAATTATAGATACTTTGCTCGGCCAATCATTACACCAAGCTCGTATTCGCTGACTGCATCATTAGGGCGTGATCTATTCCAGATTTTTAACTCACTAATAGTTCGTCTTTCGATACGAGAGAAATAGTTTTTAATCATCCCCACTACCTCGGAACGAGTTATAACTTGTGTTGGATTACTTCAATTCCAGATTTCTGAGGCACGATGATTGTTAAGATAAGGCTTTATGAGTGCATCAAAAACTCGTTTGGCAACATTGCGGCGCCAGAGTGGATTGTTTTTTGGGCGAGCCCAGCCGATGATATTGGTATATCCATACGATCTTCTCTGTATTCTATCATCATATCTTCCATATCCATGTGCACCATCTGCTCAGTTTTGATCAATAATTTCAAAACCATTTCCAGTGATTTTGGTAACAATTCCGATGTGTCCGTATTGATTGCCTGTATGAATCGAAACAATATCTCCAGGCTGCACAACTCTTCCACCACCTTTCGATATAAAGTCAAACACATTTGGATTGGCGCGAGCAATGTTACTCGCATAATGTCTTGCATTTCCATATCGCCCTTCAATTCCAAACATATCTCGGACATATGCCTTTATTAAATCTACACACTGATAATCTCCGTTGTAATCCTCTTTTGGATTCTTTGCTACAAATGTTGTAGAAATATTTCATTTTTCATCAACGAGTTTATTTTCGTATTTTTTAATAAATTCTTGTAAATTCATAAAAATAATTATAATAAAATAAATTTTTAGCTCTCATCCTGCAAAATCGAGCTATATTTTGCAGGGAAATTTTTTATAAATTATCATTATGCTTACACTTGTTTCTCTTTTTCTTGCACTATTTTTCTCTGGCTATAATGTGGATATTCCTACTCCACACACGCCCACAACTTTCGAAGATCGAATTTTACGGAACCCAGAACTTCTTACTGAAGAATGACCAAAATTTATAACACCTGGTGGATTTCCTATTTCAAGAATTTTTTATGTAGATGCTCATGGTGATAGAATTACAAAATTTGAAAATATTCATACAGGAGCAACAGCACATATTTTATTGAATGGAAAGTGTCCATTCTGAAAGAAAGAGACATTCGTATTTAGTAGTACATCATGCAGCAAGGATGGTTGTACCTTTCCACCATTTTTTGGCTACTCATTTCAAAAAATTTCAGATACTCTCTTTGGAACTATATCGGACACAATTTATGAATATGAAATCAATGACAAATTCCAAAAATATTATCTTAAAAAAATTGAGGAAAATCCAAATACTCCTATTGGCGAGTCAATGGATATAGATATCCCGAAACATCCCGGATGGAAAGTTTCTGATAATGTTCTACAACACCCGACAAATGGAATTATCCCAGTACTTTTTTCTGGAGACAATTCTTGTGACCGTCTAACACTTCCACCCCAATTTCAACAATTTGAAGATTAAGCGCTTATTTATATCTCACCGCCCCTCTGGCGGTTTTTATTTTCTGCATAAAATCCCTTCCACACACCTCTGCCACTTGTTCGCGAGTGAGCATAAGAGCATTAACAGGTAGTTCAGTGTTACGCGTTACGGCTCTTGTGAACATAATTGCTACTTCTACATCACTTGCGAGCTCATACGGACGCTCCTCGTTCCAGAGTTTCATTTTTCCTCGTAAAATCTTATCTTCGCACATAAGTGCGAAATGTTTACGGAAGAATTGATAATCGTCAGGAAGCCCGAGAGCACGGTTGAGCATCACGCGGATTTCGAACGCGGTTGCCATATCAGCAGGTCGTTCTTCATTCCAAATTCTTTTTTCGAATGCTTTTTGGAGATATATATTTTTTCTTTGTTTTTTAAGATTTCTGAGCCTTTCGTTGTCTTTGTCCAAAATAAAAATATACTGCGAGAACAAATGTTTTGCTTCAGAATACGGAAACCAGAAAAATCCATCCTCTCCCCACGAATTCCCCACAAAGAACGCTCCTTTTGTACCGTCTTTGCATTCGTAATTGTCATCATAGCCTGAGATATCGAAGGCGTGACCCGCAAGCGACGGCGAAGTGATGGTATAATAATGATTGTCCAAGGTTGCTCGCCAGTTGCCAATTGGAACACCTGTATACACCACGTTTTTTTCTGCAATCATAGCCTTGATTTTTTCGAGGGAAGGTGTTCCAGAGTCGCCAATTTTTATATAGCCTCAGATAATCCCCTCGTCCTTCAGGTGGGAAATTGCTGAAGTCAGATACCAGCCGTTTTTCGGGGAAGCACCTTTTACAATGGCTCTTTCCCACAATTTTTCCCAGTCTACTCTGGGAATGTATGCCCCGTTCACTTGCGTATGCGATTCGTTGGACACATTCAGCCCACCTGTGACTGTACACGAGTTTGAGTGGAGCTGGTTCAGGTTTGGAGATTTATCAAGGATTATTTTTGCGGGAAGATTTTTTGTTTCTGGCGAAGATCCGAGATATTCTTCAAGGGTAAAATCTCGTGAATCAGGGATGTTACTTGCACCGTTGTAGTTGTCAAGAATTTCTGTATTTTGCATAATTTTCTAAAAATTATTAAAAATTGAGTGATATTGCAACCTACTTTTCATATTTTGCAATGATCATCGTTTTCAAATCCGCCAAATCTTGCGAATGTTTTTGATGCCAGTTCGTGCTATTTTCCACGGATTTCTGGAAATTTTCTGCAATATTACGAAGCTCGGTGCGTTGCGTATCAGATATCTTGTTGATAGAGTTTAGATACTCATTTTGCATTTTTTCGACGGTTTTATTGTTTTCCGCGTTCATTTCTGTGATTTTTTCGCCAAAATATTTGAATGCATATGGAACCAGTTTCGCGATAGCATAGAGAATGATAATTGCAAGCAGGGCGAACGAGCCCAATCTCTCGATGAGAGGTATAAAAGAGTTAATTTCTGTCATATAAAAGTTTAAGAATTATTTTTTCCACGACACCCAACCTCCAATCCGTACACCCAGATACACACACGCACGAGTAATCCACCACGCACCCTCTACCCTCATTGCTTCATAGAGCA
>ERZ773070.434-NODE-434-length-30920-cov-6.975960_pt1 | contig 30920 bp, 29 predicted proteins | sample MGYA00580618_ERZ773070 | MGnify/ENA primary metagenome ERZ773070 (study PRJEB29015, sample SAMEA2738023) | human oral metagenome | biome: human oral; feature: human-associated habitat; material: dental | place: China | collected 2019 ... | reverse complement strand
GAGAAGCTGGCGGGCGATGCAGCGTCGAGTCCGATCCTGGACCAGTTGAATCTGGCCGCGCAGTCCACCAGGGATGCGAAAGGGAAAGTTCTCTGCACGAATTGCAGCGCGCCGACGCAGTTTGGCGAAACAGCAAATCCAAAGCGGCATCAATTGGGTTGGTGCGAGCCCTGTTTTAAACACAGTCAGCGAACGTTCAAAGACGAAACCACCGGTGAAACGCGCTACATAGACGAATTCCGAACGATTGACGGTATCAAGAGCCGCTACGGCCCGCACTGAGGAGCAGCATGTACGAAATTGAAATGCATGAGATGTCGGAAGCATTCTTCCCCTGCTGGAAGGCAGCCGGCATCCACTTGAGCAAACAGGCCGATGGCGGGATCCAGTCATGGCTCCGCGCACACCCCTATCCGCCGTTCCTGGAGCATCTGTCGTTCCGTCTGGGCAACCAACTGTACTTCGTGCGCGTCGAGGACGTCGATGGGAAAGTGCGGGGCCCCGGAAACCCGCAAGGGTTCATCACGGCTGCCAGGATGGCCAACGGTCGAGCCTGCATCCTGCCCATGAAGAAGAAGCTTTTCGGTGGCGCTTGGGTGGCAGACATGCCGGGATGGGGCTTGCTGGACCCGGATACCAGAAGGCCGATCGATCCCGTCGCTTTGGTCACGGACCAGAAGATCGAGATGACGCCATGGGAGGTTCACGACATGGCCGTGCAAGTTGTCCGCGACCATCTGGACAAGCAAGGCTTCGAGTTGATGTCCTGGCAGGGCAATCCGGAGGTGGATCCCTCAATCTGGTTCATTGGCCAGTCCAAACGGCCGGAGTGGGTGGTAGTGCGTTCCGCAATATTTCCGGCCAATAGCGCCGAGCGCCCGAGCAACTGGCAGGCGATTGCAGCCAGCTGCGCCAAGATGAGCACCATTGGTCACTTTGCCTGTGTCGCATTAGCGAGCGTAGATGAGATCTTCGACCCCGGCGCGGAGAAACCTATGCCGTTGTGGCGTGGGCATGGAATGCATGTGCGTTTCATCGGGTTAGAGTGATCGGCCACGCGGCCCGTTCTGGCTAGTCGTGGCTGCCATGTCGGGGTGCGTACTGCTGCACTGACGAAAGACGAAAAGGAGGAAGGATGGCAAAGGCTATCGAGATCGGCCCCCGGAGATTTCGTACCCAGAAGAGTGCACTGGAGCATTACCAAGCTCTGCTGCACCGGTACCAGGATGGGCAGCGCATCTCCGACCCAGGCGACCATGCAGACCTTGTGGCGCTCATCGATCGGTATGACCCCATCCTGGACGAAGTTGGAGAGCCGACCAAGGGCGACGGTCAGATCGGCCACTTCGAACGGCGACTGAATACCGGGACCGAGTGGAGTACCCCTGGCTTCTGGGTCGTTCGCCAGGACGGAAAAGCTACCGACTTTTCGTACATCTACGCAGTCAAAGGCCAGCCAGGTGGGCGCTCGAAGGACTTCTACGGTACATGTCGGGAGGCAGTCGCCCTCGACCTCATCCGGGCAAAAAAGCAGGCCTTCGTTGAGTACGGGGATGACCAAGGGCGGGTTGAGTGTGAACTGACCGGCGTGCTGGTCACCATCGATGATGCCCATCTGGACCACGCGTGGCCATACTTTTCACACTTGGTGAGTGGCTTTCGGGCTGCCAGAGGCTGGTCCAGGGACATCCCGGACGGTGTGGTGTCGGCTCCGGCGGATGGCCAGACGACGGCCACGTGGTAGCCGACGCCTTCCGGGCGTACCACCACGACCAGGCAATCCTCCGGATCCTCTCCCGGACAGCCAACCTGCAGACCGCCAGCCAAGCGCGACGGCCGCGGGTCGCGCGACCGGTGCGAGTGCCCTGAGATCTGTCGGTCTGCGAGCAGTGGTTCTGCTCCGGCTACCCGGTCACTTCCATGACTGTCAAGTATGGTGTAAACTGTCAATCCGACTGTCAAGTGGAGAGTGTCATGGGTGAAAAAATGAAGAACGCGCCGGTGTACTTCACCATTGCCCAGGTACGGCACAACCCTGTCCTGCGCCTGGGTGCTTACGCAGACGAGATTCAGGATCGTATGCGTAAAGCTGGCTACCCCGACTTTAAGAAGGGTGTGGCTATGGCGATTTCATTGATGTCGCAAATTGGTGACGAGTCGCAACAACAGCAGCCAACCGTCAAAAAAGTCGAGCGGCTCATGTTTTCCAGCTCGGATAACACCAGGGGGTTTATCGTCGAACAAAACGCTCTTTCATTTCAAACGACTGAGTACGACACTTTCGAGTCGTTCATCGATGAATTCATGAAGGGGCTGGGCATAGTGCATGAATGCATTTCCCTGGCGCATACCGAGCGCGTAGGGCTTCGATATCTTGATGCAATCGTCCCCCCGAACGGCGAGGAGGGGCTGTCTGACTATTTGGCGTCAGGCGTCCAGGGATTGAGCAGCAAGTTGTCTGACGACGTTCAGGTGTCGCATACCTTTTCTGAGACGTATTTTCGAACAGCCGGGTGCGCCGTTCTCGCCAGAACAATTATCCAAGCGGGGCCTTTGGGGTTCCCCATGGATCTTCAGCCAATTGGAGTCAAGGTTGCAGATCGATTCCAAAAAATCAATGGTGTGCATGCAATCGTCGATACTGATGCTTCCATTGAAGGTCGACAAGCACTGAGTTTGGATGGAATCAAATCCCAGCTGACGACCCTGCGAGCGGGAATCGACGTTGCTTTCAATGCGGTTGTTATGCCTGACGCGCTTAAAGCGTGGAAGAGCTGAGGCTGGGAGGTATCTACTATGTACGCAGCTTATCAAGCAGATGGCCCGGTTCGACATGCCGGGAAGGCAACGACATTCTCTGCCTCCGATTCGTTTGAAGAAAAGCCATCCGACCTCGGTAGCGACTTGGCTGGCCGGATCATGAAGTATTGCGTGGCTGGGACTTTTGGTCTGCTGTCCCCGATGTATCTTCATGCCAGTGCAGCCACATCGAACTGGACCATAAACCAGATCGAGATTCATGAAGCAGTAGACCAAGCGGCGAACAACCGCAGTTCTTCTGTTCGTGATTTGGCGCACGTCCGTAAGGTATTAAAAATCTCCGTCACAGAGCTGGCGCGGGTTTTTGGAGTGACACGGCAGGCAGTCCACGAGTGGGCCAAGGGTGGGACTCTTTCACCAGTCAATGCAGAGAAACTTTCCACCCTGGCTAGAGCTGCAGACGTGTTGGCCGAATCAGGTCTTGAAATTACGCCCCAGTTGTTGAGGCGGAAGATTGGTCTTGCGCCGTCACTTTTGGACTCTGTGACGCAAGGTGCAGACGTCGTCGATTTGGCTCGGAAATTGACGGACACATTGATCAGGGAGTCTCAACAACGCGAACGGCTCGCTTTGCATTTGGCTGGGCGCAAGAAAAGTGCACACGCAGACTCAGAGTTTGCTGTTCCCCACCTCGCTGAAGATGCTTGAGGTGCTCACGAATGGTGGACACTGCGCGAAATCTGTCCTGGCGCCAAGGCGACATTCTGAGCGACAAAGCAGTCGCGATCTGCGGCCTGGGATCTGCTGATGGTTCGTCAGAACCCGTATATGCCGTAGTGATTTCTCACGATTGCGATTTGGCTGCCAGCGAAAGCAAAGAGCCGAACGCTGAAGTGATCATGGGAAAGCGGGTGCGCAAGCTTGGCCGCGATTCATACGCCAAGACCGCTCGACGTCTGCAAATCGGGTACCAGTCGGCCGATGGCCTAGTCGTTCTCGAACTTTCAGCAACAGAAAAAATCCCTGTGCCCAAGGCCAGTTTGTCCAAATGTGCACCCCGCAGGGATATCACGCTGGACAAGCAGGGACACAACATTCTCCAAAAATGGCTGGCAGCTCGTTACCGGCGCGCTGCATTCCCAGAGGCATTTGAAGCGCGTCTGCGATCGCCACAGATGTCGGGCAAAGAGACTTTTCTTGATCGCATTGAAGGCATCCTTGAGGCAGGAGGCGATCACATACGTGGACTGCTCTTTGACCTTGATGAAGGTGAAGATGTGGAGCGAGTTACACCGACTGATACGTACCAGCTCGGCATCGTGGTCTTGTACAACAGCTTGCGTGATGAGCCGGCAGCGGCAGAGGTTGCAAGCAATGCCGCTGAAGAACTCGAACGGTTGTTCGCCGAGGCATTTGAGTCACAGGCTGGCGAGTGGCAGGGCATATGCCTGACGTACTGCGATCCCATGTCTGACAACGCAATCACAGTTGCTCAGTCGGAGAACTTCAAAGAGTGGCGCCTTGAGCACATGAGTCTGAAGGACTACCCCCCTCAATCCACCATCTCAAGATGATCCGGGGAGTGGTAGGAAGTCGTCGACTCTCAATTCTGGCCCTCCCATCTCCCCTCTGATCGAACGTGCTACTGTTACTTGCGCAGGACTGTGGAAGGGGTGTCATCCGGAGTGCTATACTCCACCACCAAATGCAAACGCCCTGCCGGTTCTCCGGCGGGGCGTTTTCTTTTAAGCCTGTTCAAAGTCGCAGGAAAGCGTTTCGAAAACCCGCTTCCCAATCAAAAACAAGAGCAAATATAGGGAACAGGGATACCGTTTCGCGCAGTTCCCACCAAGACATCATGCTATGGATGCAGGAGCAAACAACCCATGCTTTCAGCCCAGCTTCATGCCGATACGCCTGCTGCACGTCAGACCGTTGACAGGCTCTTGACGTCTTAAAGCGGTAAACCAGACCCCTTTCCCCGGTTCGCCGGAGGCAGGACAATGCAGGCCCTGCGGCCGCCTGCTTGCTTCACTCCTTCTTGACATGACCTGGACTCATCCCCTGCTTGTCGGCATAGCCTGTGCCGTGCTGCTTTTCTGGGCTGTTGGCGCCTACAACCGGCTCATGCGGCTGCGCGCCAAGGTCAAAAAGCAGTTTGACGCGTTGGATGCGTTCATGCTGCGCGAACTGGTATGGGTGCAAGGCTGCCTGCCCGATACCATGCGCGGCGGCACAATGCCTGCGCCGCTGACACTCCAAGATGAAAGCCATGCCGCCTTGGTGCGCCTGTGGGCAGCCTGCGAGCAACTGGCTGCCGCGCTGGCTGAAACCCGCCACAACCCCTATACCCCTGAGCTGATGGAAGGACTGGCCACCGCTCATGACACTTTGGGCGCTGCCTGGCAGCGGGCGCTTGAATACCTGGCAGCAGATACGCCCGGCGTTGACGCCACGCGCCTGGCCAACCGCCGCACACACCTGCTGCACCAAAGTCTGCCCCTGCGCGAGTCTTTCAACGCCTCCGTGCTGACCTACAACCGCGCCATCGGTCAGTTTCCGGCCAGCCTGCTGGCCCGGCTATGCGGTTTCCGCCCGGCCGCCATCTTGCGTGCGCTGCCGCTGTCTTCGGCATAGGCCAACCTCTTCAAAAGGCATAGCGAGATGTCTTGATGGAAAGGGCGCGAACGCTGCTTTTCTTGGGTCTCGAAATGCGTGCAGCGTCAGCCCTGAGCTTTTGTGATGCAATTCGCCGCTTCCGGCGAACTCTCGCCACCCATATTTCCCTTGATGAAACACTTGGCATCCGTTTTCCGCGCCCAGCAACAGCAAAACGCCCTGCTGTGGCGCGAACTGGTGCGGCGGCCCGGCTCCGTGGGCGCTATCTGCGCCAGCTCCCGCCGCCTGGCCGCCTGCATGGCTTCGCACATTGACCCGCATCCGGACGCCCCTTCCGTCGTCGTCGAGCTGGGCGGCGGCACGGGCGCCATCACCGCCGCTTTGCGCGCCAGCGGGCTGCCCGCCAGCCGCCTGGTCGTCATTGAGCATTCGGCCAGCCTGGCGCAACACCTGCGCCAGCGCTTTGAAGGCGTGTGCGTCATCCACGGTGACGCCGCAGACCTGCCCCGCATGCTGCGCGGCGGCGACTGGCCCGCTGACGAAGCGGGGCGGCCCCTGCCCATCGCGCAAATCGTCTCCGGCCTGCCCCTGCTGTCCATTCCCTTGCCCGCGCGCCGCCGCATTCTTGCCGCAGGCATGCAGGCGCTGCCCGCGCAGGGGCGGCTCATCCAGTTCACCTACGCCCTGCGCGCGCCTTCGCCCTGGCAGCAGGCGGGGCTGCAATTGCTGTCAAGAGAGCGCGTTGTGTTCAATCTGCCCCCCGCCCGGGTGGATGTGCTGGCGCATCCCGTGCAAAGCTCGCGCTGGAAAGCCGCTTGAGACCCGCCCGCAAGCAGGCCCCCGGGCGAGCGGCCAATGAGTGGATCAGCGCCTCCAGCATGGCCCTTCGCTGACCAGATAACCAAAAAAAACAGGAGCAAATTCAAGGGGCCTGAAATACCCTTCCACGCTTTGTCCACTAGGACCTCATGCTATGGATAAGGGAGCTAAATATTGCCATCCATTCCTCGCGCATGCCTGACCTGCGCCCTGCCCTGCTCTTTCGCCTCACGGCCAAACCGTGAGCAGGCTTTGAGGGGCCTTGCTTTTTCCGCCTTCTGCCAGGCAAAACCGGGGGCAGGTGCATGTTCCGCTCCCAACGCAATCGGCCCTCACTCATGAAAAAGGGCCGGTGAAAACCGGCCCTTTCGGCATGGACGCAAACAGCTGCGTCAGGCGCCTGCGCGGCGGCGGCGCCAGCCGCCCACGCCTGCCATCAGCGCTGACAACGCCGCCAGCATGGGCCAGCCCAGCGTGGGCACGGAAACCGGAGCGCCCGGAGTTGGCGGGCCGCTTTGGGTTTCAGCAAAGTTGTTGCCAGTCGATCCCGTGGCGGGCACCGTGAGCGTGATGGTGCTGTTGCCCGTGCCGCTGCCGCCGGTGTCAGCCGTGCCGCCCGCGCCGCGCGTGTTGTAGGCGTTGGTGTAGCCCGATGGCTGTGTTTCGGTGATGGTGCAGTTCGCACCTGCGGGCACGTTGGCAAAGCTGTAGCTGCCGTCAGCTCCTGTTGTCGTGGTGGCGCTGTGCGCGGGGCTGGTGCAGGCCAGCGCCACGGTGACGCCGCTGATGCCAGGGTCAGTGCCGTTGCCGTTGTCGGTGGTGTTGGCGGGCGAGCTGGCTTCGCGGTAGACGCGGCCGGAGACCGTCACGCCGGAGCCGCCTCCGATCTGGGTTTCAGCAAAGTTGTTGCCGGTCGAGCCTGTGGCAGGCAGGTTGGCGATGGTGATGGTGCTGTTGCCTGTGCCGCTGCCGCCGGTGTCTCCCGTGGCGGCCGTGCCGCGCGTGTTGTAGGCGTTGGTGTAGCCCGTGGGCTGGGTTTCCACCACGGTGCATTGCGCGCCTGCGGTCAGGCCGCCAAAGCGATAGGAGCCGTCAGCGCCCGTTGTGGTTGTGGCGGTGTGCACGGGGTTGGTGCAGGCCAGCGTCAGGGTCACGCCGCTGATGCCAGGGTCGGTGGCGTTGCCGTCATCGGTGGTATTGGCGGGCGAGCTGGCTTCGCGGTAAACGCGGCCGGCGATGAAGGTGCTCGTGTCCTTCACTTTGGTGAGCACGCGGTTGGAGCCAGGGTTGCGCGCCAGCAGGGTGGCGGAGTCGGCGCGGTAGTCGTTCACGTACTGGTTGCCGTCGCTGTTGCCGCTGGCAATGACCGGGACGATGAGTTCATACGCCGTGTTGATGGGCACGGTGCCGGTGCGGCCATAGGCCAGGGCCATGAAGGCTGTGGCATCGCCAATGGCGGCCGGGCAGTTGGCGGAGCCGAATTGTGCCACGGTGCACCAGTTGGTGCTGCTGGCGCTGTTGCTGCCGGTGCCCTGCACGTTGTGGCTGGCGTCGTTGGGACTGTTGCGGTTGATGTGGGCCGGGGCGTTGCTGGTGTAGAGCACCACCATCGCGGGGTCGGCTGTGAGCGCATGCCCGGCCACGGGGGCGGCAATGGGCGCTGCGAGCTTGAGCGCGCCCGCGTAGCTGCTGCTGCGGCCATCGCTGGCGTAGGGCAGCACGTCAAGAATGCGCAGCTGGTCCAGGTGGGTGCCGGTGGCGGCGTAGTACAGCGTGTAGGTGAAGCCCGTGTTGAGCGGCACTTCAGCGTGGCTCACGCTCTTTTTGAGCAGCACGGTGGTTTCGGCGCGCGTGCGCACTTTCCAGTTGCTGAAGCTGCAGCTCTGGCCGCTTTTGCAGACAAAGCCGTTGGCGCCACGGTAGATGGCCTTCAGGCGGCCATTGGCCGTGGAGTCGGCAAAGGTGGAGTTGAGCAGCTGCACGCCATTGGGTGCCGAGAGGCTGACCTGCGCCTGATAGCGCAGGGGCGGCAGATTGGCTGCCGCGCTGCCCAGCTCGGTGTGCTTGACGGGCTGGTTGGGCAGCGTCCACTTGCACGCCGTGTAGCCTGTGGGCACCGAGTTGGCGTCAAAGGGGCCGCCGGAAGGCGTTGTGCCAGCGGCGGAGCAGTCGGGATCGGCAATGGCCGTGCCGCCCAGCGTGCTGGTGCCGGGCATGTAGCTCATGTGTTGCGGCAGTACGTCCCACACGGTGACGGTGGTGGTGTGGTCAGCCGTGGAGCTGGCGGCGTTGACGGTGATCTTGTAGTCCAGCAGGCTGCCGGGGGCCACGGCGCGGCCATCCAGCAGCGAAGCGTCGTTTTCCGATTTGCTGACGGCGATGTATTCCGTTTCGCGGATGCGCATCACGTCGCTGCCCTGCCTGATGTTGCCTGGCGCTATTTGCCACATGGCCTGGTTGGGCGCAATGGCGCCCAGCGTGGAGTCGCCCTGCGCGAAGGCGCGGCCCGGCGCGTTGTCCGTGCCGGAGAAGGCATAGGTGGCATTGGCCTGCAACGGGATGTAGTAGAGGGTATTGACCGCCTTGCCGTAGGTGTTGTAGGAGCCGCGCACGCGGGTGATGTCTTTCAGGCTCTTGCCTGCGGCTTGCAGCGAGGCGATGGAGTCGTACCAAGTCACGCCGTCCGAGTCGCCGCAAGTGCTGTCGGACTGGGCTGATCCGCTCTGGGCCACGCTAGGCCACGTGTCGGGATATTCCGTGGTGGTGGTGTTGTAGCTGTTCCAGGTGCCGCTGGCGGAGATGCCATTGCCGCCCACGCCCAGCTCCCAGGTCACAGTGGCCGAGCCTGCTTGCGGCAAGGTCAGGATGCCCGTCTTCACGTCCACCCGGGAATCGCTGGATGGCAAGGCGTTGGCGAAGCTCAGACGCGTGTTGTCGATGCGCTCGCAGATGTAGCCGGCAGGCATGTCGTCAGTGCCGGCGTTGATGACGTGCAGCCGCGCGTCAAAGTGCTGGCCGGGGCCGGCCTGCCGCACGTAGGTATCGTCCGAAAGGGAAGGGTCTGCGATGGCGTAGGTCACGCCCGTCTTGCGCGAGCCGCCGGGGCGCAGCGAATACAGCTTGCTGAGCGAGCCGCCCGTGGTGCGGCGCACAAGCGCCTTGTCCTCGCCGCTGGAAGGCGGATTGGCCTGCCCGGTAACGGATGTGCCGCTGAGCGAGACCTTGTTGATGACTTCTTCGTAAACATTGGGCGTGAAATCAGTCACCGGAGCCCACAGCAGCACGGACTTGCTGGCCACCCACCACTGGTTGGCCGAATCCAGCAGGTTGCTCGTATTGACCACGGTGCCCGGACCGGTGCCCTTGCGCGTGGGGTAGTGCCTGAGTGAGAAGTCCACGCCCGATACCGTCAGCGTGGCCGTCTTCGCACCCGCATTCACGCTGGTGGCCTTGCAGTCGCCGCCGTTGGCCACGGTGGTGTTGTCGGTGGAAACCGCACCGGTGTCATTGACTTCGAAATAGGTGTTGTCAAACCCGTTGCCCAGGCGGGTCAGGGAGTAATCCCAGTTGCCGCAACCGTCGTGCTTGCCTGCGCCCATGAGCGCGCGGGCGAAACCGGGCACGTCAATGTTCCAATCAACCAGACGCAGGTTCGGAAACTTGGCGCCATTGTCAAAGTTGTCTTCCAGCGTGAAATTAGGCGTGAGCGCCTCCAGGCCCCGGCGCGCGCCCTCGGCATAAATCCCGATGTTGTAGCCCATCACGTAGCCATCTTCGCCATTGGGGCCGGAGCGGGGTATGAACACGCCGCCGCCTGAAGAACGGGTTTTCTTCACCTTCCAGCGCGGCGCGGCGGAAACCGTGACCACGGGCGCGCCGTAGGTGGGCGTGCTGGGGTGCGAGGGTTCATTGAGCGTGCGGGGATTGGAGCGCGCCGGATTGCCGTCGGACTGGTACGTGACAGTGGGCGCGGCGATGGTGGCGCCGTTGGGCGCGCCACCGCTGACGTGGTAGCTGAAAGACAGGTTGCTGCCGCTCAGCGGCTGCGGCTGGGCGCAAAAGAGCTTGAGGCCGTCGGCCGTGACGCCCGATACGCCCGCAGGCGGCGGATCGCTCACGGGTGTGGCCGAAATGTTCCGGCAGCCGTCCGCGCCGGAAGGAATGTCGGTCACGCGGAAATACGCAATGCGCGGATTGGCCGGGCCGGTGTAGCCGGCAGGCAGCGTGGTGGCGCCCATCTCCAGCGTAACCAGGCTGTTGGCCGCTTCGGGAGCGAGCGTGTAGCTCACGCGGTACATCACCTGGTCATTGGTGCGCACGATGGCATCAGAAGGGGAGTTGTCCAGCCCCACGCCTGCCGAGCCGTCGAACGGCAGCGAGCCGGAAGCGGCCATGCCCATCGCAAAGTCGCTCACGGCCGCATGGGCTGACGAAGCCATGCAAGCCACTGCCAGCACAGACAGGCCAGCAGCCAGGCGCAGCCTTGCGCAGCGCGCGGCATCCGCACATGTTTGTTTCATATCAATATTCCGTATGAAGAAAATGAAAAGAAGCGCATCCTATCGGCAGTTCACATTTGTTTCAAGCGATCTATGCCAAACGGCAATAATCGCCAAATTATTCGTGCATTGAAACAAATATCTCGTTTCAATAAATTTTTCTGCGACACATTTTGACTGGATGGATTTTTGAAATGCTCTCTTCCCTGGCCGCCATCAAAGGCATGAACGACATCCTGCCGCCCGACTCCGCCCGCTGGGAGTGGCTGGAAGAGGTGGTGCGGCGCACCATGCGGCGCTTTGCCTTTGCCAACATCCGCACGCCCATCGTGGAGCACACGGCGCTGTTTGCGCGCGGGCTGGGCGAAAACACCGATGTGGTGGAAAAGGAGATGTATTCCTTTCAGGACCGCAACGACAAATACGGCGACGCCGACCACCTCACCTTGCGTCCTGAAAACACCGCTGGCGTGGTGCGCGCCGCCATTGAGCACAACTTGCTGTATGGCGGCGGCCAGCGTCTGTATTACATGGGCCCCATGTTCCGGCGCGAGCGGCCCCAGCGCGGGCGCTACCGGCAGTTTCACCAGATTGGCGCGGAAGCACTGGGCTTTGCGGGCGCGCAGGTGGATGCCGAAATGATTTTGCTGGCCGTGGCTTTGTGGCGCGAGCTGGGCATCAACCGCTGGCGGCTGGAACTCAACAGCCTGGGCCAGCCCGAAGAGCGCCGCGAGCACCGCGCCGCCCTCATCGCCTACTTTGAAGCGCACGCCAGCGAGCTGGACGAAGACGCCCGCCGCCGCCTGCATGCCAATCCGCTGCGCATTCTGGACACCAAAAACCCCGCCATGCAGACGCTGGTAGAAGGCGCGCCACGGCTCATGGACTATCTGGGCGAGGCTTCGCTGGCTCACTTTCATGCCGTGCAGGCCATGCTGGATGCGGCTGGCGTGCCCTGGAGCGTGAACCCGCGCCTGGTGCGCGGGCTGGATTACTACAACCTCACTGTTTTTGAATTCATCACCGACAGTCTGGGCGCGCAAGGCACCATCTGCGGCGGCGGCCGCTATGACTATCTGATTGGCCAAATGGGCGGCAAGCCCGCCCCCGCCGTGGGCTGGGCCATCGGCGCGGAGCGCGTGCTGGAGCTGCTGAAAGAAGAAGGCGTGGCCGCGCCGCAAAGCGTGCCGGATGCCTACGCCATCATCCCCGACGCCGCCGCGCTGCCGCAGGCCATGCGCTGTCTGCACGCGCTGCGCGCACAAGGCGTGGCCGTGCAAATGCACGCCAGCGCCGAAGAAGCGCCGGGCAGCATGAAAAGCCAGTTCAAACGGGCCGACGCCAGCGGCGCGCGCTTTGCCCTCATCTTCGGCGCCGACGAGCTGGCCACCGGCCAGGTCACGCTCAAAGCCCTGCGCGATGGCGTGGGCCAGCAAACGCGCCAGCCGCTGGACGGCGTGGCCGCCTGGAGCCGCGCGCTGCTGGCGTGAGCTTGACAAGCTGGCAAGAAGAAGGCCCTATTCGCTCCTTTATTAAGAGCATGACGTCCTAGTGGAAAGTGCGCTGAAGCCGTTTTCAGCCTCTTGAATTCGCTCCTCTTTTTGAGCTGCTTCCCGCTGAGCGCGGCGGTGGCGGCTCGCCCTAGAATGCGCCGCTTCATTTGACCCCCCGCGCCGCGCGCAAGACACCGCATCATGGCAACACAGCACTTGGACCTTGAAGAGCAGGAACAGCTCGCCCAGCTCAAACACTTCTGGAACCGCTGGGGCAACCTCATTACCTGGGCGCTCATTGCCGTGCTTGGCGCGTTCGCCGCCTGGAACGGCTGGAACTTCTGGCAGCAGCGGCAAGCCGTGCAGGCCGCCGCCCTGTATGACCAGATGGAAGCGGCCACGCAAGCCGGCGATGTGGAGCGCACCACGCGCGTGCTCGCTGACATGCAGGCCAGTTACCCCGGCGCCGAATACACCGCGCAAGCCGCGCTGCTGGCCGCCAAAACGCTGGTGGAAAAAGAAAAAACCGCCGAAGCCAAGGCGGCGCTGGCCTGGGTGGCCGAGAAGGCGGCCGACAGCGGGCTGCAAGCCACAGCCCGCCTGCGCCTGGCCTCCCTTCTGTACGCCGACAAGGCGTATGACGAGGCGCTGCAACAGCTCTCCGCTAGCTTCGCCCCCCCCTTCGCACCGCTGGCGGCCGACCGCCGTGGCGACGTGCTGCTGGCGCAAGGCAAAAAAGACCTGGCCATTGCCGAATACGGCAAGGCGTATCAGGGCCTGTCGCAAGAGCGCGCCGAATACCGCCGCCTGGTGGGCATCAAACTGACGGCGCTGGGCATTGACCCCGAAGCGGGGGCGGCAAAGTCGGGAGAAGCGAAATGAAAGCCCCGCGTTTTTCCCTCTGCGCCGCCGCGCTGGCCGCCGCGCTGCTGGCGGCGTGCTCGTCTGGCTCGCCCCGGCCTGAACCGGCCAAGCTGCAAGCCATTGATCCCGTGATTGACGTCAGCCAGGCCTGGGCGGCCAAGCTCGGCAGCACGGTCAATTTCCCCTTGCAGCCGCAAGTGCTGGGCAATCGCGTGGTGCTGGCCGCCGATGACGGCACGGTGGCCGAGTTTGACGCCGCCAACGGCCAGCGCCTGTGGAGCGCGAACGCAGGCGACGCGCTCACCGCCGGCGTGGGCAGCGACGGCCACACCAGCGCCGTGGTCACCCGCAGCAACCAAGTGGTGGCGCTGGCCGAGGGCCGCGTGCTCTGGAAACACAAGCTGGGCACGCAAAGCTACACCGCGCCGCTGGTGGCGGGCGGGCGCGTGTTCGTGCTGGGCGCTGACCGCTCGCTCACGGCGCTGGATGGCCGCACGGGCGCGCGCCTGTGGCACGCCGACCGCCAGGCCGAGCCGCTGGTGCTGCGCCAGTCGGGCGTGCTGCTGGCCGTGGGCAACACGCTGGTGGCGGGCCTGTCGGGCCGCCTGGCGGGCGTGGACCCGGACACGGGCGCTTCCCGCTGGGAAGTGCCGCTGGCCGCTGCGCGCGGCGTGAACGATGTGGAAAAACTCGTTGATCTGGTCGGCCCCGTGAGCCGGCAAGGCAGCGTCATTTGCGCCCGCGCCTTTCAGGCCGCCGTGGGCTGCGTGGACGCAGCCAGCGGCAAGCTGCTGTGGAACAAGCCCGCCAAGGGCGATGCAGGCGTGCGCGGCAACGAGCAAAGCCTGTTCGGCGCGGAGTCCGACGGCCAGCTGGTGGCCTGGAAAGCCGCCACTGGCGAGCGCATCTGGAGCACCAAAGAGCTGCTCTGGCGGCGCCTGACCGCGCCGCTGGCGCTGGGCCGCTCGGTCATCGTGGGCGACGAAGAAGGCTGGCTGCACATGCTCTCGCGCGAAGACGGCAGCCCCGTCAACCGGCTGAAAACCGACGGCTCGCCCATTGCCGCCGCGCCCGTGGCGGCGGGCGGCGCGCTGGTGGCCGTCACCCGCTCCGGCGGCGTGTTCGCCTTCCGCCCCGACTGATGGACTGATTGCAGGCTGCGCGCGCGATGAAACCCGTTCTGGCCCTTGTGGGGCGGCCCAATGTGGGCAAATCCACGCTGTTCAACCGCCTGACCAAAAGCCGCGACGCCATCGTGGCCGACTTTGCGGGCCTCACGCGCGACCGCCACTACGGCACGGGCCGCATGGGGCAGCGCGAATACATCGTGATCGACACCGGCGGCTTCGAGCCGGAAGCGGGCGAAGGCAGCATCTTTCGCGAAATGGCCCGCCAGACGCGGCAGGCCATTGCCGAGGCCGATGCCGTCATCTTCGTGGTGGACGCGCGCGCGGGCCTGGCCGGGCAAGACCACGACATCGCCAATGAACTGCGCCGCCTGGGCAAGCCCTGCCTGCTGGTGGCCAACAAGGCCGAAGGCATGCGCGAAGGCGCGCAGCTGGCCGAGTTCTACGAGCTGGGGCTGGGCGAAGTCATCGCCGTCTCCGCCGCCCACGGGCAAGGCGTGCGCTCCATGCTCGACCGCGCGCTGGACGCGCTGGGCCTGCCCGAGCCTGATGACGAACAGCCGGCGCAAGACGAACACAGCCCCATCCGCCTGGCCGTGGCGGGCCGCCCCAACGTGGGCAAGTCCACGCTCATCAACACCTGGCTGGGCGAAGAGCGCCTGGTGGCTTTTGACCTGCCCGGCACCACGCGCGACGCCATCACCGTGCCCTTCGAGCGCGGCGGCCAGATGTTCGAGCTGATCGACACGGCGGGCCTGCGCCGCAAGGGCCGCGTGTTCGAGGCCGTGGAAAAGTTCTCCGTCGTCAAAACCTTGCAGGCCATTGAATCGGCCAACGTCGTTCTTTTGCTGCTGGACGCCACGCAAGGCGTGACCGACCAGGACGCGCACATTGCCGGCTTCATCCACGAAACGGGCCGCGCCGTGGTGCTGGCCGTGAACAAGTGGGACGCGGTGGACGCCTACCAGCGCCAGCTCGTGCAGCGCAGCATCGAGGCGCGGCTGGCTTTCATGAAGTTCGCCGAGCTGCATTTCATCTCTGCCCAAAAGCGCCAGGGCCTGACCCCGCTGTGGGGCGCCATTGCCCGCGCCCGCCAGGCCGCCATGCGCAAGCTGCCCACGCCGCAGCTCACGCGCCTGCTGCATGAAGCCGTGCAGTTCCAGGCCCCCAAGCGCAGCGGCATGTACCGCCCCAAGCTGCGCTACGCGCACCAGGGCGGCATGAACCCGCCCGTCGTCGTCATTCACGGCAACTCGCTCGAAGGCGTGACCGACGCCTACAAGCGCTACCTGGAAGGACGCTTTCGCAAGGCGTTCGATCTGACGGGCACGCCGCTGCGCATCGAGCTGAAAAGCGCCCGCAACCCCTATGCGGACAAGGCGCCCTGACGCACGGCCCCTCTTGAAGCGGCGGCCCGCATCCCCAGATGCCAGCGGCTGCCGCGTTGGCGCGGGCTTCACGCGCGGAGCCAGACAGGCTCTGAAACCCCGTGCTATGGTGTAGCTTCCTTTCCACTACTTTTGAACACGGAGAATATCGTGAGCAACAAAGGACAACTCCTCCAAGACCCCTTCCTCAACACCCTGCGCCGCGAGCACGTGCCGGTGTCCATCTACCTGGTCAATGGCATCAAGCTGCAAGGGCAGATTGAGTCGTTTGACCAATACGTCGTGCTGCTGCGCAACACCGTCACGCAAATGGTTTACAAGCACGCCATTTCCACCATCGTGCCGGGCCGCGCCGTCAGCTTCTCCGTGGCGGCCGAAACACCCGCCGCCGAAGCGCCGTGAAAACCGCCCTCCCGCGCCCGGCATGACCGCCTCAAACGCTCCTGATCCAGGAGCGTTTGCCGTTTCTGGCGGCTCATTCGCCTGCCCGCTCCGCACGGCTCAGGCAAACAGGCAAAGGCGCACCTTCAATCAGCTCCTTTATTCGTAGCAAGCTTTCACGCTATACATGCGACAAACGGCTTTTCAAGGCCCCTGAATCAGCTTCCCTTTCAGTAGCAATCCGTCTCATGACAAAGCCTGCGCACAGCGGCCCCGGACTCTTTCTTCAGATACCTTGACTTCAAACGCCTCTTCCTTCACTTCCTCCCGCGCCGCTGAAGCGCCGCCAGCCGCCGTGCTAGTGGGCGTGGACTTTGGCGAGCCTCATTTCGATGCCGATTTGCAGGAGCTGGGCCTGCTGGCCGCCACGGCGGGCCTGAACCCCGTGGCGCGCATCACCTGCAAGCGGCGCGCGCCCGATGCCGCCTTGTTCGTGGGCAGCGGCAAGGCCGAGGAAATCCGCATGCTGGCCATTGAGCATGGCGCAAAGGAGGTGCTGTTCGATCAGGCGCTCTCGCCCGTGCAGCAGCGCAATCTGGAACAGGCCATCGGGCTGCCCGTCAATGACCGCACGCTGATCATTCTGGACATCTTCGCGCAGCGCGCCCGCAGCCACGAGGGCAAGCTGCAAGTGGAGCTGGCCCGCCTGCAATACCTGGCCACGCGCCTGGTGCGCCGCTGGAGCCACCTGGAGCGCCAGCAAGGCGGCATAGGCACGCGCGGCGGCCCCGGCGAAACGCAGATTGAGCTGGACCGCCGCATGATTGGCGAGGCCATCAAGCGCACCAAGGAGCGCCTGGCCAAAGTCAAGCGCCAGCGCCAGACGCAGCGCCGCCAGCGCCAGCGGCGCGAGACGCTTTCCGTCTCGTTCGTGGGCTACACCAACGCGGGCAAGTCCACCTTGTTCAATGCGCTGACCAAGGCGCGCGCCTACGCTGCCGACCAGCTTTTCGCCACGCTGGACACCACCACGCGCCAGCTCTATCTGGCGGGCGCGGGCGAGGCCAGCGGCGCGGACGGGGCCAGCACAGAAACAGGCTGGGCGGCCGGGCGCGTCGTCTCCCTGTCTGACACCGTGGGCTTCATCCGCGATTTGCCGCACGGCCTGATTGAAGCCTTCGAGGCCACTTTGCAGGAGGCGGCCGATGCCGATTTGCTGCTGCATGTGGTGGATGCTTCCAACCCCGGCCACCTCGAGCAAATGGATGAAGTGCGCCGCGTGCTGGGCGAAATTGGCGCGGCTGACGTGCCGCAGTGGCTCATCTTCAACAAGCTCGACGCGCTGCCCGAAAGCCAGCGCCCCGCACAACTGGCAGGCAGCATGGAAATGGAAGGCCGCCGCCTGCCGCGCCTGTTCGTCAGCGCCCGCAGCGGCGAGGGCCTGCCCGGGTTGCGCGCGGCTTTGTCCGAATGGGCCAGGCCGCACGGCCAGACAGCGCGGCTGCCGCAAGCCCAGCCTGCGTCTGAATCTGCCTCTGAAACGCTTGGGCACAATCCGCCCCATTTCCCTTCCGCTTGCACGCCCGGCGATCCCCGGTTTTTGCCAGACGCATGACATCCAGCCTGTTTTCTTCCCTTTTGGCCCGCTTCTCGGGCCGCCTCCCGGGCCGCCGCCCCGCCGCCACGCTCAACCTGAATGACCCGCGCTGGGGCCGGGGCCATGAAGACCGCCCTGACGAGTCCAACGCCAGCCCGCCTCCCGAAGGCGCTGAAGGCGGCCAGCCGCAAGACCCCCAGCGCCCGCAGCCGCCAGAGCTGCCCCGCCCGCATTCGTCCGGCGGCGGCCAGCAGCCGCCTGATCTGGATGAGCTGTGGAACGACTTCAGCCGCAAGCTCGGCGGCCTTTTCGGCGGCAGCCCGCCACCTGGCCGCCGTGGCCGCTCTTCGCCACCGGTTTCGCCCGGCAGCGCGGGCGCGGGCCTGGCCCTGCTGGCGGGCGCGGCCGCGCTCGTGTGGCTGGGCACAGGCTTTTTCATCGTGCAAGAAGGGCAAAACGCCGTCATCACCCAGTTCGGCCGGTACCACTCCACCGTGATGGACGCGGGCCTGCACTGGCGGCTGCCCTGGCCCATTCAGCGGCAGGAAACCGTCAATGTCACGCAAATCCGCTCGGTCGATGTGGGCGGCGACATCATCATCCCCGCCACTGGCCTGCGCACCTCGGCCATGCTCACGTCGGACGAAAACATCGTCGAAGTCAAGTTCGCCGTGCAATACCGCTTGAGCGACGCGCGCGCCTACCTGTTTGAAAGCAAGCTCCCCGACGACGCCCTTCGCCAGGCCAGCGAAAGCGCCGTGCGCGAAGTGCTGGGCAACATGAAGATGGACGCTGCCCTGTCGGAAGAGCGCGACCAGATCGCCCCCCGCGTGCGCGAGCTGACCCAGAAAATCCTGGACCGCTACCGCATCGGCATTGAAGTCATCGCCGTGAACATGCAGCAAGGCGGCGCGCAGCCGCCCGAGCAGGTGAAAGCCGCGTTTGACGACGTGAACAAGGCCAACCAGGAACGCGAGCGCGCCAAAAACCTGGCGCAGGCCTACGCCAACGACGTGGTGCCCCGCGCCAAAGGCGCCGCCGCCCGCCTCACGCAAGAAGCCGAAGGCTACAAGGCCCGCATCACCGCCCAGGCCGAAGGCGACGCCCAGCGCTTTGCCGCCGTCCTGGCCCAGTACCAGAAAGCGCCGCAAGTCACGCGCGAGCGCATGTATCTGGACGCCATGCAGGACATCTACGCCCGCGCCCGCAAAGTGCTGGTGGACAGCCGCGCTGGCGGCAACCTGCTTTACCTGCCGCTGGACAAGCTCATGCAGCAAACCGGCGCACCAGGCGAAGCCGGCAGCGCCGCCGCAAGCCAGGCCGCAAGCCCCGCGAACGCCCAAGCCGCCCAGCCCGCGCAAATGCCTGCCGCAGCAACCTACGCCCCCGACACCCGCGCGCGCGACAACGCCCGCAGCCGCGACTACCGCTAACCCACCGACCACCCGCCTTCCATGAACAAAACCGGATTCATCGGCGCCAGCCTCTTGCTCGCATTGGCCGCGCTGGCCTCCAGCCTGTTCGTGGTGGACCAGCGCCAGTTCGGCGTGGTCTACCAGTTCGGCCAAATCCAGCGCGTCATCAACGAACCGGGCCTGTACGGCAAGATTCCCCTCATCCAGACCGTCGCCTACATCGACAAGCGCCTGCTCACCCTCGACAGCCAGGACCTGCAACCGCTGCTCACCAAGGAAAAACAGCGCATCGTCATCGACTGGTACGCGCGCTGGCGCATCACCGACCCGCAAGCCTACGTGCGCAACTTCGGCAGCACCAGTGAAGGCGCGGGCGCGCAGCAGCTCAACCGCGTGGTGCGCAACGCCTTCCAGGAAGAAATCAACCGCCGCAACGTGCGCGAGCTGCTTTCTTCCCGGCGCGACGAAATGATGGCCGACGTCAAAAAAGAAGTGCTCGGCGCCGTGCGGGGCAGCAAGCCCTGGGGCATCGACGTCACCGACGTGCGCATCACCCGCATCGACTACGCCGAATCCATCACCAGCGACGTCTACCGCCGCATGGAAGCCGAACGCGAGCGCGTGGCCAAGGAGCTGCGCGCCACGGGCGCTGCAGAAGGCGAGCAAATCCGCGCCGAAGCCGACCGCCAGCGCGAAGTCATCCTGGCCGACGCCTACCGCGAAGCCCAGAAAATCAAGGGCGAAGGCGACAGCGCCGCCAACGCCGCCTACGCCGAAGCCTTTGGCAAAGACCCGCAATTTGCCCAGTTCTGGCGCAGCCTGGACGCCTGGCGCGCCAGCGTCGGCCAACAGGGCGACGTTCTGGTCATCGACCCTGCGGCCTCTGACTTTTTCAAGGGCATGCAGGCCGGCCCTGCCGCCAGACCTTGAAGGCCAGTCCCGGAAAGATGCTGTTGTTTTGATAGCTGCCCGCGCCCGTATTCAAAGGACTGGAGCCGTTTTTGCCCTTTTTTTGAATGATCAGGCCGCGAACAGGTTCTGAAATCCAGACAGGAGAGCACGACATGATGAAAATCCTTCTCGCCGTCGATGGCAGCCCCTACACCAAGAAAATGCTGGCCTACCTGGCCGCGCACGATGAACTGCTGGGCAACGGCGCCCGGCATGCCTACACCGTCATCACCGTGCAGGCCGCCCTGCCCCCGCGCGCCCGCGCCGCCCTGAGCAAGGAAATGGTGGACAGCTACTATGCCGAAGAGGCCGCCAAGGTGCTTGACCCCGTTGCCAAATTCATGGCCCAGCATGGCGCAGCGCCCGCCACCGTGGCCGCCATTGGCAGCGCGGGCGAAGAAATCGCCAAATACGCCGAGCAGGGCCAATTCGACCTTATCGTCATGGGCGCGCGCGGCCACAGCCCTTTGAGCAAGCTCGTCATGGGTTCTGTCAGCACCAAGGTGCTGGCCAGTTGCAGCACGCCCGTGCTGCTCATTCGCTGATCATCTGCCCCGTGTGCCCCGTGGCAGCCTTTCCGCCAGTTCGCTGCAATTTCGATAGCTGTCAGCGCCCTATCCACGGGCGCTGGCGGCGTTTTTGTCTGCCCAACAGTCCTGACGCCCAAGCACGTCGGCAACGACGGCGGCTGGCCCATGCAAGCGCCACGGGCCTTGTTCAACGCGCTCTCCATCATCGTGCCAGGCAGCGGACTGATTTGTGGCAGAAAAAGAGCGGCAAAGCGGCCCATAGCAAAGACATCCAGGAGGCGGCATGACGCACGAAAAACAGGCTTCGGCCCGTCAGGGCTTCTGGCGTCTATGGGGATGGCCTCTGGTGCTGGCCTTTGTCACTCTCACGGGCCTGACGGCGGCCCTGTTCAGCGAAGGCGGCTTTGGCGACTGGCTCGCCTCTGCCTGCCTGGCCGCGCCCGTGCTGGCATGCGTGTGGTTCGGCTGGCTGCGCCGCAGCAAGCGCAGACAGACAGCGGCGGAAGACGGGCCGGACCCAACGCCAGGCGCGCAGCCATAAAAAAACGCCCTTGCGGGCGTTTCGGCGCATGAGCGCGGCAAGTGGCGGAGAGAGAGGGATTCGAACCCTCGATACGGGAGAACCGTATACCGGATTTCGAGTCCGGCGCATTCGACCACTCTGCCATCTCTCCGCAAAGGGCAAGCGGCGGATTCTAGCGGACACGGCGATGGCGCTGCAGGCAGCGCCAAACCGGAACAATCGGAAAACCGCTTTTGAAACAGGAGCAAATTCAAGGAGCCGAAATCCCTTGATGTCCTAGTCGAATCTGGGAATCATGCTATTGTTAAAAGAGCAAAACGAATCCGCTCCGACTTGCTCCCAAAAGCATCAGGCCAGCTTGATTTCCACGGGGATATTGCCGCGCGTGGCATTGGAATAAGGGCAAACCTGGTGCGCGCCATCCACCAGGGCCTGCGCAGCGGCGCGGTCCATGCCGGGCAGGCTGACCGTCAGGCGCACGGCAATGCCAAAGCCGTGAACGGTAGGGCCGAGATCGACTTCGGCATCCACCGCCAGATCGGCGGGCAGAGTGACGTTCTGCTTGCCCGCCACGACCTTGATGGCGCCAATGAAGCAGGCCGAATAGCCCGCTGCAAACATTTGCTCGGGGTTGGTTCCCGTGCCTTGTCCAGGCGAGCTGAGGGTGACTTGCAGGCGGCCATCATCGCTGCGTGCCTGGCCGTCGCGGCCGCCGATGGTGTGCGTGCGGGCGGTGTAGAGCACTTTGTCAAGGGTAGTGGTCATGGTGTTTTCCTTTCGACAGGGGTTGAAGAAACGAGTTGCTGGCGCAGGGCGCGCAATTGAGAAGCAAGCGCCCTCGCCTCGGATGGAGCCAGGCCGGTAGCGGCCAGCATGCAGGCGGGCACGTGGGCCGCACGCTCGCGCAGCGCCCGGCCTGCGGGGGTCAAAACAATGCGCACGCGGCGCTCATCCTGCGCATCACGCTGGCGTTGCAACCAGCCTGCGGCCTGCATGCGCTTGAGCAGCGGCGTGAGGGTGCCTGAATCCAGCGCCACGCGCTCACCCAGAGCAGAGACACTGATGCCGTCTTCCTCCCACAGCGCCATGAGAGTGATGTACTGCGGATACGTCAGCCCCAGCTCACCGAGCAACGGCTGGTAGCGGCGCGTGAGCGCCAGCGAGGTGGCATAAACGGCAAAACACAGCTGCTGATCCAGCAGCTGTGTTTCGTCGGAGGAGGCGGAAGTCATGAGGGGGATTATTTTTGGCAATCAAATTGCTGTCAATTGAATTGCATAAAACAATGTCGTTGGCAAGGTCTATGGCTGGCCAGCGCGCCGGAACACAAAACGGGATGGCTCATCGTCCAGAACTGCTGCGGTCAAGAAGACGATCCATGCCATGCCGCAATTGCGGCTGCGCTTTGAACGAAGTCAATCACTGCAAGACGGCCCGTCCTATCCTTTTCAGGGCTAGCGCGCTTCTTGACGTCAGAAATCTGGCGGGAAAGGCATTCCCGCTTCATATGAAAAACGCCTCCCGCAGGAGGCGTTTGCAGTGAAAGGCGAAAACCTCGCCCTATTTGGTCAGGATGAGCTTTCCCTGCCGAGTGGCCTGGAGGCGGTACACCGCGCCGTTATGGATGATTTCGACCTGCTTGCGGCCCTGGAGAAGCTGCTCGCTGCGAATGGCAGCCAGGGCGGCGGCGGGCGCAGATGGCTGGGAGGCTGGCTTGCCTGCAACAGCGGCGGCGCTGGCATGAGGCGAGGACATGGCTGAAGACTCCTTGGCTGATGGGAAAGGCAGGCAGCAGCCTCAGGGCTGCTTCTCTGGCTCGGTGATGAAACCTATCTTTTTCAGGCCAGCCTGCTGGGCGGCAGCCATGGCCTTCGCCACGCGCTCGTAGCGCACGTCTTTATCGCCGCGAATGTGCAAGTCAGGCTGAGGATTTCTGGCGGCAGCCTTGGCAAAGAGGCTGGAAAGCTCGCCGTCCGGCACGGGAGCGTCATCTATGAAATACGCGCCATCTGCCTGCACGGCCAGGCTGAGCGTCTGTGGTTTGGTGTCTTCCGGCTCGTTGCTGGCCTTGGGCAGCTCGATGGTGACGGAGTGCTTCATCACCGGAACGGTGATGATGAACACGATGAGCAGCACCAGCATGACATCAATGAACGGGATCATGTTGATCTCGCCCATGACTTCATCGGTGTTGTCGCTGACTTGTCCGGCCACGGCGCTCTCCTTCAGGCTTTCTTCATGCGGATGATGTTGCCTTCGACCGAAGCGGCCGTGACCCGGGCGCCAGTGATGTAGAAGGCGTGCAGGTCATGCGCGAAGCGGTGCAGGCGGCCCAGAATGGCCTTGTTTCCGCGCACCAGCACGTTGTAGCCCAGCACGGCGGGAATGGCCACGGCCAGGCCAAAGCCGGTCATGATGAGCGCCTCGCCAATGGGGCCGGCCACCTTGTCAATGCTGGCCTGCCCCGACAGACCAATGCTCATGAGCGCGTGATAAATGCCCCAAACCGTGCCAAACAGCCCCACGAATGGTGCTGTAGAGCCGACCGAGGCCAGGATGACCAGGCCCGATTGCAGGCGGGCCGTGATGTTGTCGATGCTGTGGTTGAGCGCGCTGCGTATCCAGTCATTGATGTCGAGCGAATCATGCAGCTGAGGCGTGGTGGCGCGATAGTGGGCTGCGGCTTCTCGGCCTTCTTCCGCCACAAGCTTGAACGGGTTGTCTGCGCCGCTTCCCAGGCTGCCCAGGGCGGCATCCAGGTCAGCGTTGTGCCAGAAGCCAGGCACCTTCCTGGCCTGCCCTTGCACACGCAGAATGCCTAGCCCCTTGATGATGATGACGCACCATGACAGCACGGACATGGATGCCAGAATGACGAACACGATGCGAGTGACGATGTCGCCCTGCGCCCAGAGGTGCATCAGGCCAAATTCGGAATTCATTTCTTGTTGCTCCAGATAAAACTGTTCAGATTGATCAATCGTTCAGCACCCATTTCACCGGGACGTTGAACCACATGTCTTCCGGCACGCCCAAGCGGGTGCCGGGCACGAAACGCCATTTGCGGACGGCTTCCAGGGCTGCCACATCCAGCCGCTCGAAGCCGCTGGATTTGTGAATGAGGACGTCCTTAGCGGTGCCATCGGCGCCGACCAGCACTTTCAGCATGACCGTTCCCGTTTCGCCCAACCGCTTGCTCATGGGAGGGTATTGCGGTCTCGGGTTGTTCAGGTAGGAGGCCTTGCTGGAAGGCAGCGTCACATGCGGCTCTCCAGAGCCGGATGTGCCAGAGGGCGGCCCAGGCGGCCCCGGCGGCCCGGAATATGCAACGGGCGGCGCTGGCTCCGGATCGGGCTGGACGTTTTCCGCAGGCGCAGGCGGCACTGACATGGCCGTGGGCGAGGCATCCGCCACTGGCAACGGCGCAGGCACAGGCGCTGGCTTGGGCGGCGCGGGCTGCTTTTTCGGCGGTTTGGGTTTGGGCTTGGGTGGTTTCGGCGGCGGCGGCTCGGGCGGCGGGGGAGCAGGCGGCGGCGGCTTGGGCGGCGTTGGCGCGGGCGGATCCGGCAGAGAAGGCGGCACCTCCTCAATGATGGGCACCGCCGCCGTGATCAGCTCAGCGGCAATGACCGGCACCCTGGGCGGCTCCAGCGGCGGGCGCTCCAGGCCGCGCTGCACGGCCCAAAGCGCCCCGCCGTGCGCCAGCACCACAATGCCAGCCACCAGCAAATCGCGGCCAAGCTCCATTGGCTGTGCGAATGGATTGGAATCACTCATAGAAAGGGAAAAGCGCAGCTACAAAAAAGAGTGCGGCTGCGCACTCTTGAACACACTTTGACGCGCCGCTCATCGCTTCAAGAACGGCAGCAGGCTAAAGCGTGGATTTTGAAACGTAAACGAGAAATTATATTGATTTCGTTCCGCCAGCAGGCGCGCCTTCTGCCCCCAAAAAACGGCTTTTCAGCGCTTGAACACCCACACCAGCGATCCCAGCACAAACGCCAGGCCGCCAGTCAGAGCGAAAAGAGTGGAAGTCATGCCGCAGGCTCCATCAGGAAGAGAATACATTTAATGCAAATGAATTGCATTTGCGCAAGTCTAGCACGGAGCCTGCTGTTTCAATACGCGTGTATTCCGAATAGCCTCACGACATCAGACGGATCGTTCTGGCTTCAAAAAAGCGATTTGCGGCGCTGATTCCATCAAGAGGCCATCTGCCTTGACGCTCAAACCAGCGCCTGGAGCAGGCACGCTTGGCGAATGTTTGCGTCAAAGCTGGCATGGCTTCACCGTCCTATCCAGCCAGAGCAGCTGACTCAAGCAGGCAAAGCGCGCTGCATGCGCCACTGGCAACCATTGGACTGCACCTGATTGGATGCCCGCGCCAGCTCCAGCAGCGCGCCGTGCAGCAAGGCCAGCATGAACAGATAGAACAGATTGCCGCTGTTATGCGAAAAAAAGACCTGTGTCAGGCCAAAGCCCATGTAAGCCATGACGAGGGCGACGCCCGCCAGCCGCAGGGTAAAGGCGCGGCGGCGAGCGGCGGCAGGAGCGGCCTGCTGCCGCTCGCGGGTGGGCCAGAACACGGCCAGCGGCACGGCGTAGAAAGCCAGCACGGCGAGCGCGCCCGCCAACCCCCGGCGCACGAAAGCATCCAGCACTTCGTTGTGGGCATGGCTGAAGCGCAGCACCGAGGGCGGTGCCTGACCACGTTCGACGAGGGCCTGCTTTTCCCGTTCATAACCCGCGCGGCCCCAGCCCCACAAGGGCTTTTGCAGGCCCATGCGCCAGGCCATTTGCCAGTGCGCAAAGCGATGGCCCACGGAGGTATCGGCCTGCTCGGTTTCCATGAATTGCTGCGTTTCCTGCGCAGCGGTTTCCATGCGCTCCAGCAAAGGCGTTTGCAGGGTGAGCGCGAGGGCGGCCAGCCCCGCGAGCAAAGCAGCGGCGCTGGCCTTGAGCGCGCGCGCGGGCAGGTGGCGCGCCATCAGTGCGGCCAGCACGGGCAGCAGCAGCGCCAGCGCCAGCCAGCCGCCGCGCGTTTGCGACAGCAGCGAGGCCAGCAGCCCCATGAAAGCGCCGCCTGCCAGCGCGGCGCGCTGCCAGCGCGGCCACGTCTGCCAAAGCGCGGCCAGGCCCAGCAGACACAACAGGCCCAGCAGCAGGCTGAGGTCGCCATACTGGATGGCGTTGGTGTAGCCCGTGGCGCGGGGCAGGCGCTGAACAAAGGTTTGCCACAGGGCAATGCCGCCCGCGCCCCAGGCCCCGGCGGCCATGCCGTTCCACAGCGCCGCCACGCTGGGGCCACGCCAGGCCAGCATGAACAGGCACGGCAGCGCGGCGATGTATTTGGCCGGGCGATCCAGCGCCGCACTGCCTTGCAGGCCGGTTTCAGCCAGAAAGTAGCAGGCCATGCCGCACATGGCCGCCGCCAGCGCCCAGGTGCTGGCCGCCACGCGGGCGCGCCGCCACTGCGGCCAGGTGAGCAAGGCCAGCAGCAGCAGCCATGCCGCGCCCCACGAATAGCCCGAAGGCAGCCACAAAGCCAGCCCCGGCACCATGAAAGCGCCCAGCCGGATGCCGGCGGGAATGCTTTTTTCCAGGGCGCGGCGCAGGGGCGGCATCAGCGGCGCACGCACTCGGTCAGGTGCGCGGCATCGTATTTGAGCGCGGCATAGCGGAAGAACGACTCCTGCGCCACGATGTAGCAAAAGAGAAAGCCTTCGCCGCCGCACAGAAAGCCGCGCCGCAGCACGTAAAGGCGCAAGAAAATGGACAAGGCCGATCCCAACCCGCGCAGCACGCCGCCCTTTTTGCCCTGGCGCGCGCGCTTGGCCGCGCCCAGCATGGCGTATTGCGTGAGCTTTTCCAGGCTGCCGCGCACGGTTTCGCGCGAGTGGTGCAGCAGCTTGGCCTTGAGCAGGCGGTGCGGCAGGCCGGCGCGCGTAACGGCGTGCTCGTGCACCGCGCCTTCATAGCGCAGCAGCGAGACGGTTTTGAACAGGCGCACCACGCCGCCGGTGGATTTCATCAGCGTCAGCGGCCGCCCATAGGCCACCTGCTCCCACAGCACTTCCCAAATGGCGTCGTCGCCGCTGGCGGCCACGGCCTGGATTTCAGCGCGCAGATCGGGGCCGATTTCCTCGTCGGCATCCAGAAAGAAGATGTATTCGGCCTGGCAGGCGGCAATCTGGTGGTTGCGCTGGGGGCCAAAGCCGCGCCAGTCGGGCCGGTGCACGATTTGCGCGCCCATGCGCTCGGCAATGGCGCAAGTCTGGTCGGTGGAGCCGCTGTCCACCACCACCACCTGGTCGGCAAAGGCGGCGCTGCGCAGGCAGTTTTCGATATGGCGCTCTTCATTGAGCGTGAGCACGGCAATGCACAGCGTGCCCTTGCCCAGCGGCGGCTCGCTCCAGCGCGGCGCGTCAAAGGCGGAGGCTGCGCGATCGGGAACGTGATCCGCCTGCGGAACGAAGGCCTGGTCTGGCGCCAGGTTGCGATGCAGCGTGGAAGCTTGTGGCATGTCGGATTCGTGATCGTGGTTGGAAGGCTGCGCCGCAGCAGCAAGCGACAGCAGGCCGCGCTGCCAGCGCCAGTCCCAGGCGCCGCGCAGGCGGCCCCACATGCGGGCCACCAGGCCCGGCTTGGGCAGCAGCAGGCGCACTGGCAGCGAAAGGGCCGTGCCCAGCAGCAGCCGCCAGCGCAGGCGCAGAGCTTGTGCCTGCCCCATGTGGCGGCCCGAAAAAATGAGTTTCGACTGTGCGTGGTGGTAACCGCGCAGATATTCGGCCCGCCACGGGCGCTGGCCCCGCACCGAGCCGCGCGAGCGGTGGCGCGCCCGCACCTGCGGCGCAATGATCATGGGCCGCCGGGCCTGCTTCAGGCGCAGGCACAGGTCATCGTCTTCGTAATAAAGGAAAAAGCGCTCGTCAAACCAGCCCACGTCGGCAAAACGCTCCATGCGCCAAAGCATGGCCGCGCCGCAAACAAAGCCCACGCAGCACTCGCCCACGGCGCCCGCGCCCCTGGCAGGCCAGTCGGTCAGGGCGAAGCGGTAGTTCACCTCCGCGCCGCCGCCCGCTTCCACCAGCTGGGGGGCGACGATGGCGGCGTCCGGCCAGCGGCGGGCGGCTTCCAGCAGGGCGGCAATGGCCTGCGGCTGCATGTCGCAGTCGGGATTGAGCAGCAAGGCAAAGGGCGTGACCACCTGCGCCAGCCCCCGGTTGTTGGCCGCGCCAAAACCCAGGTTGTGCGGCAGCGCCAGCACGCGCGCCTGCGGCAGGTGGCGGCTGACTTGCTGCGCCGAGCCGTCGTCGCTGCCGTTGTCCACCACGATGACATGCGGGCACGCACGCAGCAGCGCGCCCTGCCGCGCAAAGCAGTGCGCGCTGTTGTAGCTGACCATGACAATGGTGACTTGCGCCAGCGCGGCAGAAAGCGCGGCGGCGTCTGCGTCGGCAGGTGCGTGGGCGGGAGCCTGGCTTGCTTGCAATTGATTTCACAAAAATGCCGCCGCAGGGGCAAAAGGCACTACGGCAGACGATTGGCAAAACAGGGGCGAAAACACATGCGGGCCGACGCGTCCGCCTTGGCAAAACGGCCCGCGCCCATGAGCAGCCCCATGAACCACCCCACAAATAGCCCACGGAAGCAACAGAAAAAGGCTGCTCCTTTATCCATAGCAAACTTTCCCCGAAAACCGTGCGACAGAGCCGTTTTCATGGCCGCTACCCAGCCTGGCCTGCGGGCACGCGGCCAGCAGCGGGCGTTCAGTGCCCGCTTTTGAAAACCTCTCCCTCTTTGAGGCGGTAGATGCGCCCGCAATAAGCGCAGTGCGCCTCGCGCTGGTGCGAGAGGTCCAGGTACACGCGCGGGTGCATGTTCCACAGCTGCATGTTGGCCTTGGGGTTGGGGCAGCAGGTGCTGCCTTCGTGGCTGAGGTCGGCAACGGACAGCTCGACGACTTCGGGCGTGGCGATCTGGCTCATGGCTTGGGCGCTCCGGCAAGGGGGTCAGACGGCGCTCAGCCAGTGGGCATAACGGGCGTTTTTGCCGCCCACGATGTCGAAGAAGGCGCTCTGGATTTTTTCCGTCACCGGTCCGCGCTGGCCTGCGCCCAGCGTCACGCGGTCCAGCTCGCGGATGGGCGTGACTTCCGCCGCCGTGCCCGTGAAAAAGGCTTCGTCGGCGATATACACCTCATCGCGCGTGATGCGCTTTTGCACTACTTCCAGCCCCAGGTCCTTGGCGATATGGAACACCGTGTTGCGTGTGATGCCGTTGAGCGCCCCGGCGGACAAATCGGGCGTGTAAATCACGCCATCCTTGACGATGAAGACGTTCTCGCCCGAGCCTTCGCTCACGAAGCCCGCCGTGTCCAGCAGCAGCGCCTCATCATAGCCATCGTCCGTGGCCTCCATGTTGGCGAGGATGGAATTGGTGTAGTTGCTCACCGCCTTGGCCTGCGTCATGGTGATGTTCACATGGTGGCGCGCGTAGCTGCTGGTCTTGACGCGGATGCCGCGCGCCAGGCCATCAGCGCCCAGGTAGGCGCCCCAGGGCCAGGCCGCCACCATCACATGCACCTTGTTGCCCCTGGGGCTGACACCCAGTTTTTCGGAACCCAGCCACACCAGCGGGCGGATGTAGCCGCTTTTCAGACCATTGGCGCGGATGACCTGCTTTTGCGCCTCATTGACCTGCTCCTCGGTGAAAGGCATTTGTATGCGCAGCACCTTGGCGCTGTTGAACAGCCGGCGGGTGTGCTCCGGCAGGCGGAAGATGGCCGTGCCGCTGGCGGTTTCATAGGCGCGCACGCCTTCAAACACGCCACAGCCATAGTGCAGGGTGTGGGTGAGCACGTGGACCTTGGCTTCACGCCAGTCCACCAGCTGGCCGTCCAGCCAGATCTTGCCGTCGTGGTCGTCCAGGGAAGGGACGGGTGTGCTCATGGGAGTGTCCTTTTTGCAGGTGTCGTAACAAAACTGCAAATTGTAGGCGCGCCCTGCGGCGGCAGGCTCCGCAAGGCAGGCAAAGGCGAGCCTCAAACCGCGCCGCAGAAAAAGCGCCATCCCGCGCGCTTTCCGGCCTTCAGGTTTTCTACGCGCTGCTTTTCGCATCTTTCCTGAACCTGCACAGAGTCTGGCCGAGAGGAACGAAAGAGCGGATCGGGGTGGACTGCAAGGCCCAAGAGCGTCCAAAGCCGCGCCTTTCGCACTCGCAGGCACCCGCAGGCAGGCTTGACACAGGCTTTCAGGCGGCATGTTTGCCAGGGCCAGCGCGGCGCGGCGGCATGCCAGCATGGCTCCGGATAATTGCCCGCCACTTTTTCTCCACGCCCTTTCTACGGCCTCTCCCGCGTTTGCGGCCTGCCCTGATGCCCGCCTTCCCGCCTTTCTTGTTCCCCCGATCATGGGCTAGCCGCCTGCGCGCCCGTTTGCGCACCATGATGCAGCCCATGAGCCTGCGCATGCTGGCGCTGGGCTTTGCGGCCGGGCTGCCGCTGCTGCTGGTGATGGGCACGCTCTCGTTCCGCCTGCGCGAGGCGGGAGTGGACCGGGCCACCATCAGCTACCTGAGCTGGGTGGGGCTGGCCTACGGCTTCAAGTGGGTGTGGGCGCCGCTGGTGGACCGCCTGCCCGTGCCGCTGCTCACACGCCGCCTGGGGCAGCGGCGCGGCTGGCTGCTGCTGGGGCAGCTGGGCGTGATGGCGGGGCTGGCAGGCATGGCGCTGGCCCATCCGCAAAACGGCCTGCACATGGTGGCCTGGTGCGCGCTGGCGGTGGCTTTTGCTTCGGCCACGCAAGACATTGCGCTGGATGCCTGGCGCATCGAATCGGCCCCGGCGCAGCAGCAGCCGCTCCTGATCGCTCAGGGAAGGTGCTACCTGCTCCAGGAGCGCGGGCCGGCTCCACAGCCGCTCCAGCAGCCCCTGGGGCGTCGTCGGCATCCAGC
>ERZ773070.431-NODE-431-length-30989-cov-6.898332_pt1 | contig 30989 bp, 27 predicted proteins | sample MGYA00580618_ERZ773070 | MGnify/ENA primary metagenome ERZ773070 (study PRJEB29015, sample SAMEA2738023) | human oral metagenome | biome: human oral; feature: human-associated habitat; material: dental | place: China | collected 2019 ... | reverse complement strand
GGCATCCGCTCGTTGAACGAGTCGGTCCGCGCGGCGATGGTCGGCTCGGCGTCGGTCTTCGAGGTGAAAGGGGCGAAACGCGGGTCGCCCTGGGCGCAGCCGGAGGCGAGGGCCGCCACGGACGCCGAGGAGGCCAGGGCTGTGAGGAACTGAATGGGGAGTCGCATGGGCTGTGCGCCAGCGCGCTGGCGCGTTCCCCTCCTTCGTGGGATGCCCCGCGGGCCCGCTGCGCGGGCGTCCGCGGGGAACGGACAGGGGCAGGTCGCGCGGGGGATCAGGAGGGCATGTACGCCCCCAGCCATCCCTGTGAGGCGATGAACACCAGGGTGCACAGGACCAGGAGCAGGCCTATCGAGTAGGGCGCGGCCTTCTTGAGGATCTCCGCGTCCGATCCCTCCGAGTTCACCGAAGTCGCCGCGATCGCCAGGTTCTGGGGCGAGACGATCTTGCCGATGCCGCCGCCGATCGTGTTGGCGGCCAGGAGGATGTGCGGGTCCAGGCCAGCGCCCGCGGCGGCAGTGGACTGGAGGTTCGCGAAGAGCGCGCCCGCGGAGGTCGCCGAACCTGCGACCGCCGTGCCGATCCACCCCAGGATGGGGGAGAGGAACGCGAACGCCGCGCCCGTCGTGGCCAGTGCGGCGCCGATCGAGGTGGTCTGCCCGGAGAAGTTCATGACGAAGGCGAGGGCCATGACGGAGGCGATCGTCAGGATCGCCATGCGCAGCGAGTAGATGGTGCGCGGCAGGACCGCGAACATCTCGGGGACGGAGGTGGCGAAACGGCCTCCGGAGGAGTTCTTGCCGTACACGATGGCGACGATGACGCCGGCGACGAAGATCCAGGTGCCTGGGTTGGACAGGATCTGCAGCGTGTAGACCGCCGCGGTCGAGGGAGTCCCGTCGGCGCCCAGCAGGGAGCCGTAGACACCGGGCCACGGGATCTTCACGTCAGTGGAAGAGAAGAATTCGGCGACGGGCTTGGCCAGCTTCGTGATCGCAATAATGACGACGACCAGCACGTAGGGCATGAGCGCCAGGCCGATGCGGGACCCGGTGGGCTTGTCGGACTCGTCGGCCGAGGTCGCGCACTCCTCGGGCGTCGTGGGGCCCCACAGCAGCAGGAACACGTAGCAGGCCGCGAAGCCCAGCAGGGAGGCGACGACCGCGGTCAGCTCGTAGGAGACGGAAGGGGTGAGGAAGTGGCCCGCTCCGGCTGCGGCGCCCGCGACGAGGCCGAGGGGCCACAGCTGGCGCACGCCCCTGCCCCCGTCCAGGATGAAGAGCAGGAGGAAGGGGATGAAGAGGCAGAAGAGCCAGGTCAGGTGCCCCATGTCGGTGGCGACGACGGTCGGATCGCCGCCCCCGAGGCGGCCGGCCGTGGTCGTGGGGATCGCCATGGCGCCGAAGCCGACGTTGATGGCGTTGCCGACGACGGTGACGACGGCGGCCTTGATCTTGGGCACGCCCAGGGTGACCAGCATGGCGCAGGTGATGGCGACGGGGGCGCCGAAGCCGGCCAGGCCCTCCAGCAGGCCGCAGAAGCAGAATGCGACGATGAGGGCCTGCGCGCGCTGGTCGCCGCGCCCGATCGTGTTGAACACGGCCTTCAGGTCGGCGCTGCGGCCCGATTTCTCAGTGAGGTTGTACAGCCACACGGCCGCGATGATGATGTAGATGATCGGCATGAAGCCCATCGCGGCGCCCTGGGTGCCCGCCAGGAGGGCCATGCCGACCGGCATGCGGAAGGCGAGGACCGCGATCGCGACCGAGGCGGTCAGCGAGATGAGGGCGCACCAGTGGGTGGCCACTTTGAAGACCCCCATGAGCACGAAGAACAGGATCAATGGGGCCACGCCCACCAGTGCCGTTGCGAAGACGTTCCCCGCGACCGCGGTCGTCGAGGGGGTGAAAGCCTGGAAGAGTGCCGGCGCGCTCAAAGGGGGACCTCCATTGGTGGGGGGGCGTGCGTGCCCATATTGTCGCACGAGGCGGGCCCCCGCCGCCGGAGAACGGCCGCCGGCTCCGGCTGGCGGTCCGTCCGCGATGCGCACCCCGGCGGCCGGCGGTCCGTCCACGATGCGCACCCCGCCGGCCCCCGCCTCGCCGGTGCCCCTACGATTGCACCATGAAGACCACGGCATCCGTACCCACGCCCACCGGCTCCGCCATGCCCGCCGCGAAGTACCGGGCCTTCCTCGACGTCAACCCCGTCGCCCTGCCCGACCGGACGTGGCCCGACAAGCGCATCACCCGGGCGCCGCGGTGGATGAGCACCGACCTGCGCGACGGGAACCAGGCCCTCATCGAGCCCATGGACCCCGCGCGCAAGCGCCGGATGTTCGACCTGCTCGTGGGGCTGGGCTACAAGGAGATCGAGATCGGCTTCCCCGCTGCCTCGCAGACTGACTTCGACTTCGTGCGCTCCCTCGTCGACGACGACGCCGTCCCGGGCGATGTCACCGTCTCCGTGCTCACCCAGTCGCGGTCCGAGCTCATCGAGCGCACCGTGGAGGCTATCGTGGGGTTCCCGCGCGCCACCGTGCACCTGTACAACGCGACCGCCCCCGTTTTCCGCGAGGTCGTCTTCCGGGCCGACCGCGCCGCCACTGTCGACCTGGCCGTCACCGGCACGCGCGAGGTCATCGCGCAGGCCGAGAAGCGCCTCGGCGACGACACGGTATTCGGCTTCGAGTACTCCCCCGAGATCTTCGTCGACACCGAGCGCGACTTCGCCCTGGAGATCTGCGAGGCGGTCATGGACGTGTGGCAGCCGGGCGCGGACCGCGAGATCATCCTCAACCTGCCCTCCACCGTCGAGCGTGCCACCCCCAACGTGTTCGCGGACCAGATCGAGTACATGAGCCGCAACCTGTCGCGGCGCGAGCACATCGCCCTGTCGGCCCACCCCCACAACGACCGGGGCACCGGCATCGCCTCCGCCGAGCTGGCGGTGATGGCCGGGGCCGACCGCATCGAGGGCTGCCTGCTGGGCCAGGGCGAGCGCACCGGCAACGTCGACCTGGTCACCCTGGGGCTCAACCTGTTCAGCCAGGGCATCGACCCGGGCGTCGACCTGTCCGACGTGGACGCCATCCGCCGCACCGTCGAGTACTGCACGCAGATGGACACCCCGCCGCGCACCCCCTACGTGGGCGACCTCGTCTACACGTCCTTCTCCGGCTCCCACCAGGACGCCATCAAGAAGGGCTTCGCGGCCCGCGCCGTGAAAGTCGCCGCTGCCGGCGGGGACGAGAACGCCGTCCCCTGGGAGCTGCCCTACCTGCCCATCGACCCGCACGACGTGGGGCGCTCCTACGAGGCGGTCGTCCGCGTCAACTCCCAGTCCGGCAAGGGCGGCGTCGCCTACCTCATGTCCACCGCCCACGCCCTCGAGCTGCCCAGGCGCCTCCAGGTGGAGTTCTCCCGCATCGTCCAGCGCCACACGGACACCTACGGCGGCGAGGTCGACGCGGACACCCTGTGGGCGGTCTTCGCCGACGAGTACCTGCCCACTTCGGCGGCCCCCGGCCTGCAGCCGTGGGGGCGCTTCGAGTTGCGCTCCAGCCAGGTCGGCACCATCGACGACGAGCACGTCGAGCTCACCACGGTCCTCATCGACTCCGGCGCGCCCGTCACTGTCAACGCCAAGGGGACGGGCCCCATCGACGCCTTCGTCTCCGCCCTCCACGAGTTCGACCTGGACGTGCGCATCCTCGACTACTCCGAGCACGCCATGAGCCAGGGCCGCGACGCGAAGGCCGCCGCCTACGTGGAGGCCGCCATAGACGGCCAGATCGTGTGGGGGGTCGGCATCGACTCGTCCATCTCCCGCGCCTCGTACAAGGCCGTCATCTCCGCCGTCAACAGGGCGCTGCGCTGACGGGCGGAGCCACGACGGCGCATTGGCGGCCGTGCCTATGCGGGAGGAGGATCCATGATGCGGGCCAACGGGAACGACGGTGCCGACGGGGGTATGCACGCCGATGAGGTGATCGCCGTCGTCGACTGGTTGGAGCAGCACGGGGCGGTCCATGTCATCACAGGAGGCTGGGCGGTCGACGCGCTGGTCGGACGCGCCACCCGCCGCCACCGGGACCTCGATGTCATCGTCGAGGCGGGCGCGTGCGACCAACTGTCCCAGTGGCTGCGCGGACGGGGCTACCAGGTGGTCGTGGACTGGCTGCCGATCCGTGTGGAGCTCAGGAAAGGGGACCTCGGCGTCGATCTGCATCCGATGGACGTTGACGAAAGGGGCGATGGCCTGCAAGCGGGTTTCGGCTCACAGGTCTTCGCCCACCGCGCCGCCGACCGCACGCTCGGCAGTATCAGCGGGCGTTCGGTCGTGGTCGCCACCGCCTCCCGGCTGATGGAACTCCACGAGGGCTACGATCCGCGCCCCGAGGACCTCCACGACATGGCCCTGCTGCGCCGCCTCCTGGAGGAGGGACGCGCCGGATCATCGGCAGGGCCGGTCGGCCACCCGCCCGTCTGACGCGGCCCTGTTGCGCTGTGTCCGCTCCCGCGCGGCCCGCACTGCAGGCCCGGGCCGCTGCGGCCCCTTGGCGCAGTCGGCGGCGGCCGATACGCTGGGACGACTGGACCGGGCACTGCGCAGGAGGAGAGATGAGGCGTTTCGTCTGCAGTGAGTTGATCGCGGGGATCGGGGAGGTCGAGAGGTTCGACGCCTCCCAGGAGCCCGGAGCATTCGCCGACTGGGTCCGCGCGACCCTCGAGTCGCCCCGCCGTTTCGACGGTTCGCGCCGGTACGCGCTGATCCTGTGGGCGCTGCCGCCGGGGGCCGGGGACCCCGAGGACGTGCCCTTGGACCACTACTCGCGCAGGAACTACATCCAGTGCGGCGGCTCAGCGGAAGCGATGACCGTCGAGATCCGCGTCACCGGGGCGGACGGCGCTTACGAGCATTACAGGGTCGCGCGCGAACCCGTGCGGGACCCCGGCGCCTGGGTGGAGGTCGAATGGGAATTCGGCGGCGGGGAGCCCTTCACCGCCGAATTGCACCCCGAGGAGGTCTTCACCGGATGTCAGGCCTCGCCCGTGTTCCACGACTACATCGTCAACGGCGGCCTCCCGCCTGCGGAGCTGCTGCGCCGCCTCGACATCTGAGCCCCCTGCCCCCGGACCAGCGGCCCAGTCCCGGTGCTCCTGCTGGCGCCACGGGCCCGCGCCACGAGGCCGGGGCGCGCCCCCACTGCTGGCACCAGTCGCCGTCCGGCGGGCCCCGCCGGGCTTGTGAGAGAATCGGCCCCATGCATGGCGAATACAAAGTCCCCGGCGGGAAACTCGTTGTCGTCGACCTCGAGGTCGACCAGGACCGGCTCATCGACGTGAAGGTCTCCGGGGACTTCTTCCTCGACCCTGACGACGCGCTCACCCGCATCACGGGCGCTTTGGAGGGGGCGCCCGCCTCGTCGAGCGCGAAGGAGCTGTCCGCCCTGGTCGCCGCCGCCCTCCACGGCGGGGACACCCTCATGGGCGTGAACCCGGAGGCCGTGGGGATCGCGGTGCGGCGGGCCCTCGGCGCGGCCCTGTCATGGGACGACATCGACTTCGAGGTGATCCACGGCCCCGTCGTCGATCCCATGGTGAACGTCGCCCTGGACGAGACCCTGGTCGAGGACGTGGCCGCCGGGCGCCGTAGGCCCTTCATGCGCCTGTGGGAGTGGAACGGGCCGCAGGTGGTGATCGGCTCCTTCCAGTCCTACCAGAACGAGGTCCAGCCCGATGGGGTGGAGCGCTACGGCATCACGGTGTCGCGGCGCGTCACGGGGGGCGGCGCCATGTTCATGGAGCCCGGCAACTGCATCACCTACTCGCTGGTGATCCCCACGGCGCTGGTGGACGGGATGAGTTTCGAGCAGGCCTACCCGTACTTGGACCAGTGGGTGATGGAGGTCCTGGAGAAGCTGGGCATCAAGGCGAAGTACGTGCCCCTCAACGACATCGCCTCCGAGGCGGGCAAGATCGGCGGCGCCGCGCAGAAGCGCTGGGCGAACGGCTACATGGTGCACCACGTGACCATGGCCTACGACATCGACGCCGTGAAGATGAACGAGGTCCTGCGCATCGGCATGGAGAAGATCCGGGACAAGGGGACGCGCAGCGCCGTCAAGCGCGTGGACCCCATGCGCTCCCAGACGGGCCTGCCCCGCGAGGAGATCATGCGGGTGTTCTTCGACCACTTCAAGAACAAGTACCACGCCACCGAGGGCGCGATCACCGAGGAGGACCTGGAGGTCGCCCGCGCCCGGTGCGAGACGAAGTTCGCCCGCCCCGAGTGGGTGCACCGCATCCCCTGAGCGCTCCTTGAGAGCCGGCGCCCCGTCGGCCGCGCGCGGCAGGACCGGGGCGGGGCCCGGTTCGCCGGGGCACGAGGCCGGGGCGGGTTGGGCAGAAGCGCATTCCCTGTGCGCGCCTGGCGCCGTCCGTGAATCGGTGTTGGAGTAACATGGACCCATGTCGAGCGAAGCGATGCAGCCGAAACATGAAGCCTACAGGCTCGCTGAACTGCGCGACCTGGTGGCGACGGGGCGCGTGAGGATCCCCGATTTTCAGCGGTCCTTCCGGTGGGAGAACAAGGACGTTGTCGCGCTCTTCGACTCTTTGCACCAGGGGTATCCAATCGGGAATCTGCTGATGTGGAAACGGGAAGCGTCGGCGCAGAGAGTTGTTGTCGGTTCGATCATCATCGATGCGCCTGCGCGCCCGGATGCGCTGTGGTTGGTCGACGGTCAGCAGCGCGTCACTAGTATTGTCAACGCGATGGACGCGCGCAGCACCGGGGACGCCCGCTTCGCTGTGGGGTACGACCTGGAGAACGCTCGCGTGGTTTCGATGTCGGGGCGCCGCGCCCGGACCGTGATGCCGCTCTGCCTCCTCTTCGACTTCGACGGCGCGTGGCAGTGGTTCGAGGACCACGCCGAATCCCAGCCCCTGCGTGCCCGGTATATGGAGGCCTTCAATACGTTTAATGCCGTGAGTGTCCCGGCCACCGTGCTAGAGGACGCCGACGAGGGGAAGCTCCGCGTCATCTTTGCCCGCATCAATCAAAGCGGCAAGAGACTCAAAGCCTTCGAGGTGTTCGACGCGCTCAATGGCTCCGCGTCCACTGAGCGCACCCTGCAGTCGATTTCGGATGCTGTTGCGCGCGCGACGCGCTTCGGAGAGATCTCCGAAGAGTACGTGCTCAACGTTCTGAAGGCGCGCAGGCATCCGGACTATATGCGCGACGTGGGCACGGAGTTCGCGGATGAGAGAAGAAGGGCGTCCGATTTCCCAGAGGAGGACCAGGACGCGGCGTACGCTGAAACGGAACGCGTGATCATTCAGGCCGTGCGGTTCCTGCAAGATAGCTGCTGCATTCCCCACGTCACGTTACTGCCGTACGGGGCGGTGCTGTACGTTGTGTCGAGGTTCTTCGCGCTGTTCCCGGAGCCGAAGAGGCGGAATAAGGAGCTGCTGAAACGCTGGGTGTGGAGGACCGTGTCCAAGATGATCGATGGCGGCATGAGCGGCGCGGGGGTTCAGACCCGTTCTTTCCTGAAGAACGTGCGCCGCGACGACGAATCGGGCTCTATTCAGCGGCTGCTGGACGGCGTCGGCGGGAGATCCTCGGGAGAACGCGTCGCGATCCCCATTGCGCGAATGAACCGCTCGGATGCGAGGGCGTGCGTGTGCGCCATGTGGTCCTACTACGTGCGCGCGAAGGACTATGGGGGTGCTGCTTCCATCGAGCTGTTCGACTCGCTCGTCGGAGGCTCCGGGAGCGCGTCAGAGCTCCTTGTCGACTACGTGGAGCGCAATCGTGTCGCCGGTGAGGAGAACAGGCTCTATGCGTCGCTCGCAACAAGGTCCTGCTGGTCGATGAGGAGGCGCACCAGGATGCCGACGCGGCCAGGTCCTTCATGGACTCGCACCCCGGCATGCTCATTCTTCCCGATGGCACTGGTGGCGCCGGGTCCTCCGGGGACCCCATTCACGCTCTGGAGCGGCGCGAGGAGCTCCTGTCCGCGAGAGTCAATGAGTTTTTCGACCTGATGATGGCATGGGATTACGAGTCCTTCGCCCCGGTCGAGTTGAAGTGAAGGGGCAGTGGATGCCGTCGTATTCGCCAGACTTCGAGTTCCGCGTCTTCCTGCACGGCATTGAGATCGGGACAGTCTCCTGCTACGCGTCCAAGAGTTCGTTTCGTTTCTCGGACGAGTACTACTGGCTTTCGGACCGGCCCGTTCTGGGCTTCTGGTTCGAGAACGGGATGCGGCGCGAAGCGGAAAGCAAAGGGCAGTCGGTTCTGCCGCTCTGGTTCTCCAACCTCTTCCCAGAGGGCCTGTTGCGCACCCTCGTCTGCGAGCAGCACTGGTTGAGCGACTCCGATGAGCCCGGCATTCTCTCCGTGCTCGGCGATGACCTGCCCGGCGCCATCACCGTGCGCCGTATCGGGGACGGTGCCAGCGGTTCGGGAGTTGGAACCTCATTGCCCGACGACGGAACTGCCCATTCCCCAGCTCCGGTGATCCGGGCGTCCATCGCGGGGAACGTCCTGAAATTCTCGATGAAGTCCCGGGACAAGCGCTTGACCCTCCCGGAGGGCGGCGAGCTCGGGGACCGCATCGTCAAGCTGCCTCCTCCGGGTGAGTACGACGCGCTCGTCCACAACGAGGCCTATGTGATGTCGCTGGCGAGGGCGTGCGGTATCGAAGTCCCCGATTTTTCTGTTGTCCAGCGGGACAATGTGGAGATTCCCCGCTACGCATGGGCGGCATCCGAGGAGCAGGCGCTCAGCATCGAGCGCTTCGACAGGAGCGCTGAGGGCAGCGTGCACATGGAGGATTTCTGCCAGGCGGGCAACCTCCCCGGCCGCGGAGACGGCAAGTACCACGGGTCGGTCGAGTACGTGATGAAGATGGCGTACCGCAATTACGACCGTGGCTCACTCGTCGAGTGCGTGCGCCGGACGGTCTTCAACATGCTGTGCGGCAACGACGATGCGCATTTGAAGAACTGGAGCCTGATTTACCGGGACCGGCACAACGGGGCGCTGTCGCCCGCTTACGATCTGGTGTGTACGGCCATCTATTCCAACCGGCCGCAGGACATGGCGCTCAAGCTATGCGGCAAGGAGGTCGCGGGGGAGGTGCGCCTGTGCGACCTGCTGAGCATCGCCGACCTGTGCCGCGTTGAACGTGACCTCGTGGAAGAGGCCGTTCATTCCATGGTCGCCGCGTACGGAGCTGCTCTCGACCGCGTTGAGGTGCCCACTCGTCTGACGGAAATGAAGATCAGGGGGGAGGGCGTCGACCTGCGTCCGTGGCTCCGGGAGAGGTATCAGCGCCTGTCCGTGTCGCTCCTATCGTAGGCAGTGGGGCTCGTCGGCTGTCTTTTCGTCGGGCACGGGGCGTGGCCGGGCGCGCGGACATCGTGCCCTTGGCTCAGAACAGTTGGAGCGAACGGATGCCGTGGATGACCAGTTCCACGCCGATCACCAGGATCAGGAAGCCCATGATCCGCACGATCGCGCCGACCCCGGTGGCGCCGAGCTTGTCGATCCACGGTGTCGCGTAGCGCAGCAGCGCCGCGATGACGACCGACGCGACCAGGACGCCCAGGACGATGCCGACGTGGAAGGCGGGGGAGGGGTCGCGGGCGGCCAGGGCGATGACGACGCCGATCGAGCCGGGGCCCGCGATGAGCGGCAGCGCCATGGGGGAGAAGGAGACGTCCTCCTTGGCGGCGGCGTGCTGCTCCTCATCGGTGGTGGTCCGGCGCTTGTTCTCCAGCATGGAGAAGCCCGAGTGGGCGACGACGATGCCCCCGGCGATCTGCAGGGCCGGCAGGTCGAAGCCGAAGAAGCGCATGATAACCGAGCCGCTGACCGCGAAAGCCGTCAGAATGCCGAACACGTAGCCGCCGGTCTTCCACGCCTGGGAACGGACTGAGCCGGGTTCGCCGCCGGCGGTCAGGCCCGCGAAGGCGGCGAGCGCGCCGATGGGGTTGGTGATCGGGGCGAGCGCTAGGAGCGCCGCGGTGAAACCTGCGAGCACGGTGGTCATGGATCCCATCCTAGTGCGTCTCCCATCCGGCTCCGGCGGCTGCCGGGGGGGCGAGGCGGGCGCCGCGGGGGTGCGCAACGCTGTCCCGTACCCCCCTCAGCGGGCCCCGAAGACCGCCGTCCCGAGGCAGCTGCCGCCTAGGTGCGCACACAAGGGCCCCGAATTAGGAAACACTGCTCGCACTGGGCGGCTTGATTCCGCCCTTGTGTGCGGCGGCGTGTTGCGTAATTCCGGCCGTTGTGTGCGTGATGGGGCTCAGCGGGCGCCGAAGACCGCCCTCCCCAGGCGCACGATGGTCGCCCCCTCGGCGATGGCCCACGCCATGTCGCGGCTCATGCCCATCGACAGTTCCAACGACGCGGCGCCGACGCCCGTCCGGGCGGCGGCGGCGTCGCGGATGGAGCGCAGACGGGCGTAGGCGCGGCGCACGGGCGCCTCGTCGGTGGAGTTGAGACCGACGGTCATGAACCCGGCGAGCCGCAGGTTCGCGCACTCGGACACCGCGTCGACGACGGGCGCCACCGCGTCCGGCGCGCACCCGCTCTTGGTGGCCTCGCCCGAGACGTTCACCTGGACGAACACGGGGAGCGGGCGCGTGGCGCGGGCGTCGATCCTACGGGCGAGCTCCGCGCTGGACACGGTTTCCACGGCGTCCACGCAGGCCAGGGCCTGGTTGATCTTGTTGGATTGCAGGGGCCCGATCAGGTGGATGCGGGCGCCGTCCACGCGGCGTACCGCCTCAGCGGTGGCGCGGGCCTCCTGGACGCGGTTGTGGCCGACCAGCACGGGCCCGCCGAGGCGCGCGAGGCAGGCGGCGGCCTCGTAGCACTCACCGGGGGTGCGGGTCTTGGCCGCGAGCTCCAGGGCAACGCGGTCGGTGCGGCCCGCCGCGCGCGCCGCCTCGTCGATGGCGCGCCTGGCTGCTGAGATCGCCTCGTAGATCGTCATGGCCCGATCCTACGCGCCCGCCCGGCCGCCGCAGTGGGAAGAGCGCCGGGAGGGGCGGTGGGCAGGGCGGCGCTCCCCGCGCCCGCTCCCGCACAGGTAGTTGGTAATCATGGGTGTTCCAGGGAGGATCCCGATGCCCGTGCGATGGCTCCGGGGGCGGGCGCCTGGCATACTGACCTGTTCGGCCCCCGCATTGAAAGGCTTACGGCGATGCGCATCATCCTCAACGTGATCTGGCTGGTCTTCGGCGGTATCGAGCTCTTCGTCCTGTACGTCCTGGCCGGCCTGGTCTCGATGCTCTTCATCATCACCATCCCCGCCTCGGTCGCCTGCTTCAGGATCGCCGCCTACGTGCTCTGGCCCTTCGGCAGGCGCGTCGTCCCGTTGCCCGGGGCAGGGGCCGGATCGGCCCTCATGAACCTCGTGTGGTTCGCCGTGGTCGGGCTGTGGCTGTCGATCGGGCACGTGGTCACGGCCTTCCTGCAGGCCATCACCATCATCGGCCTCCCCCTGGCCATCGCGAACCTGAAGATGATCCCCGTGACCTGCTTCCCCTTCGGGACGGCGATCGTCGACGACCGCTTCGCCTCGGTCCTATGACGCCGTAGACTGGGCGCCATGGCTCGCAAACACGGCAAAGGGCAGGGCGGCGGGCCCACCCGCGCCATCGAAGAACTGACGGCGGCCGGCGCGCCCTTCACCGTCCACGAGTACGAGCACGACCCCGCCGCCCGGGCGTTCGGCGAGGAGACCGTGGAGAAGCTGGGGATCGACCCCGCGCAGGCTTTCAAGACCCTCATGGTCCGCCTGGAGCCGACGGGCGAGTTCGCCGTCGGGTGCGTGCCCGCCCTGGCGCGCCTGTCCATGAAGCTCATCGCCAGGGCAGCGGGCGCCAAGCACGCCGAGATGGCCGACCCGGCCGTCGCACAGCGGCGGACCGGCTATGTGGTCGGCGGGATCAGCCCCCTGGGGCAGACGACGCGGCACAGGACCTTCATCGACGAGTCGTGCCTGGACCACGAGGCCGTGGTCGTTTCGGGCGGCAGGCGCGGGCTGTCCGTGGAGCTCAGCCCCCTCGACCTGGCGGAGCTGGCGGGCGCCGAGGTCGTCCCCCTGTGCGCCCAGTAGGACCCGCGCGCCGCGGGCGCGCAGCGGTGCAGGCGCGCTCGGGCACGGGCCGATGCGCGGGCGTTGGCGAACTGATGGCAGGCATCGGCGATGACTGAGAGGACTGCCCACTGCGCGCGCTCGTCGCGGTCCGGACTGGATCGCACTCGGACATCCTCGGCTGATGGGCGGCGGCCCGGGCATTCGGCGCGCTCCCGCTACAGTGTGCCCATGACCAGTAGACCAGCCCTCGTGCCCGAGCTCGCCGTCACCGACTACCCGGCCTCCAAACGGTTCTGGTGCGGCCTCGTCGGGTTCTCCGTCGAGTACGAGCGCCCCGAGGAGGGGTTCGGGTACCTCGTCCTGGGCGGCGCCCACGTGATGCTCGACCAGATCGACGCCGGACGGACATGGGCCACCGCCGACCTCGACCCTCCCCTGGGCAGGGGGATCAACCTCGAGGTGCAGGTCGCCGACCTGGACGCAGCGCGGCGCCGCATCCGCGACGCGCAGTGGCCCGTCTTCGTCGAGACCGAGGAGAAGTGGTACAGGGCGGGCGGCATCGAGATCGGCGTCCGCCAATTCCTGGTCCAGGACCCCGACGGGTACCTGCTGCGCCTCCAGCAGGAGATCGGCGAGCGGCCCGCGCCCGCCGCGCGGGCGTGAGCGCCCCGGCCGGGGAGCGGGCGCAACCGCTACAGTGGGGCGCATGACCAGCACTAGCACCCCATCCCTCTCCCGGCGCGGCCGAGCCGCCTACGCGGTGGTCGCGGTCCTCGCGTGGGCGGGGGTGGCCGCCACCGTCTCCATCACCACCGCCGGGGGGTACCCGCCGCCCGCGTTCTACGAGCCGGGCCTCTTCGCCGGGGCTCCCGAAGGGTGGGCGGGGGCGCCCCAGCGGCTCGTCGAGTGCCTGTCCTACTTCACCGAGCTGTCGAACATCGTCGTCGCCGTCATCGCCACCCGCCTGGCCAGGGGCAGCGGACCGGTGGGGCGGTGGACGCGCGCCATCCACCTGTGCGCCACCATGATGATCACGGTGACCGCCATCGTCTACGCGGCGCTGATCGCCCCTTCGGAGACCCTGAGGGGGATCGCGGTCATCACGAACCCCCTGCAGCACGTCGTCGTCCCCGCGGCTATGGTCGCCGCTGCCTTCGTCTTCGGCCCGCGCGGCGGCATCACGTGGAGCACGGTCGCCCGTGCGCTCGCCATCCCCGTCGCCTGGGTCGCCTACACGATGGCCCGGGGCGCGCTCGTCCACCAGTACCCCTACGCGTTCCTCAACGTCACGCGGATCGGCTACGGGCAGGCCCTCGCCGTCATCGGCGCCATCCTGGCCGGGGCGATGGCGTTCCTGGGGCTCTTCGCGGCCGTCGACTGGGGGCTCCGCAGGGCCGCCCGGGCGCGCGCCTAGCACAGCGTCCCCCGGGGACTGATCGGGGCCCTGCCCAGGCGCGCCTAGCCGATGCGGGATGTGAGGCCGTTGTCGTGGGGCGGCCCCTGTGGCCGGCCGGTGCCAGGCCCGTGGGCGCTGTTCTGGTCCGCAGTCTCCCCAGGCGCCGCGGCCGCGCCGTGCTGGCCGCCTGGCACGGACGCTGTTCTGGCTCGCGGTTTCCCTGGGCGCCGCTGGAATCTAGCAGCCCCTTTCTCGGCGGGTCCGCCGTTTGCGGGTGGGTACGCCCCTGCTCCTGTCCGTTTTCAGCGCCCATCCCCCGGTGTCGCACACAAGGGAGGGAATTAGGCAACACGGCACCGCACACAAGGGCGGAACCAGGCCCTTGTGTGCGGTGCGTGTTTCGTAAATCGGGGTCCTTGTGTGCGTCCCCCGGGGACTGATCGGGGACCCTGCCCAGGCGCGCCTAGCCGATGTGGGGTGTCGGGTCCCTCGTGTGCGCGCCCCGGGCGTTCTCCTGGCAGGTACACGGGCACGAGGCGGGCGTGGGCGCGCGTTGTCGACATTGTGATGTGAGGGGGTTGTCGACACGGACGCGCGTTGTCGACATTGTGAGGGGGTTGTCGACACCGCGAGGGGGATATAACGCGCGCTCATGTCAACAACGCGCGTCGGTGCGGACAACGCGCGTCGGTGACAATAATGCGCGTCGGCGTCGGCGCTGGTGCCCATCGTCAGTGCCTGTAACCGCCGTGTCAGTGCCGAGGGCGACGGCCGCGCGGGGCTGTCGGCAACGTGCGCTGGCCCCAGTACGCCGCGCGGGTCTGCCAGCAACGCGCGCTGACGAGGCAGCGCGCGTCAGTGCGCCCGTAGCTCACCCGCCGGGCCCTCTTCCCGTGCGTCGGCCCCAGCATGCCCCGCCAGTCGGGCCCCGGGCCCGCGTCAGTGGGAGTTCAGGACGCAGTTCGCGATGAGGTAGTCGATGCGCCGGACGTCGATATTGCGCCCGAGGTTGACCCTGACCAGGCCCGCCCGGGTCCAGAGCTTCACTTCCGCGGTCATGTCGATCGTTCCGGCGTTCTCCGACGACCACATGATGATGTCCCTGTAGGGCAGGGAGTAGATCTCCACTTTCTTCCCGGTGATCCCCTGCGCGTCCCGGACGAAGAGGCGGCGCGACGTGAAGACCGCGGAATCGCGGGTGGTCGCGAACGCCGCGTAGGGCGTCTCGCCGGGGACGAGGATCCCCCCGACGTCCTCGGGGATCGGTATCTCGTTGAAGAACGCCCACCGGGCGATGGCTGCGGCGTCGGCGCCTGTTTGTTCCTGCATGGGCCCATGGTAGTGAGCCCATTCAGCGTGCGGCAACCGTCACGATCACGAGGTCCACGGCGCCCGCGCGGTCCGAGGCGGCCACGTCCACCAGGGCGGCGATCCGCCAGTCGTGGTCGCCGTCGGGGTCGGCGAGGGTCTGCTCGGCCAGCCAGTAGGAGCCCGGGGGCGCCTCGTCGACCAGGTCCGCCAGCGCCTCGGCGCGCCCGGCCAGGCGCCGGTCCGCGTCCGAGGAGGCGGAGGGGGGAAGCACCGCCAGCACGTCCTCGCGGGCGGGCGCCTCGTTCAACGCGCACATCGAGGCCGAGCGCGCCGCGGCGTCGATGCCGATCCAGTCGTGCTCCGCCCAGTAGCGCTCCAGGGCGCGGTCCCAGTCGTCCGCGCTCCACGGGCCCGCCCCGGCCAGAGCCCCCGGTGCCCCGGCGCCGTCCAAGCGCGCCAGGCCGTCGACGTCGTCGCGGCTCATCAGCTCCACGCGCGCGAACATCGCGGCGCGCACGGCGGTGCGGAACGCGTGCCGGTTCGCGCTGAACGCCACGGTGCCGTCCTCGTCGGCGCCGAACGCCAGTTCCGCGCCCGCCGAGGCGTCCGCGTCGCCCGCCTGGTCCCACGAGCGCCCCTGCGACAGGGCCTCCCACTCGTCCAGCAACGACGAGTCCACCGCCCGGATCAGCGCCGCCAACCACTCGACGATGGAGCGGACCTCGTCGGTCTGCATGGACTCGGGGACGATCTGGCGCAGCGCCCTGTACGCGTCGGTGAGGTAGCGCAGCACCACGCCCTCCGAGCGCCCCACGTCGTAGCGGGACACGAGCTCCGTGAAGGTCATGGCGTTCTCCACCATCTCCCGCACCACCGACTTCGGCGAGATCTCCAGGGCGCCCACCCACGGGTTCGCCGCCACGTAGGTGTGGAACGCGGCCTCGAGCAACTCGGCGAGAGGGCGGGGCCACGTCACCTCCTCCAGGGCCTCCATGCGCTCCTCGTACTCCATGCCCTGCGCCTTCATGGCGGCCACGGCCTCCCCCCGCGCCGCCTTCTCCTGCGCGAAGAGCAGGGGCCGGGGGTCCTCGAGCACGGCCTCCACGACGGACACCACGTCCAGGGCGAACTCCGGTGAGGACGGGTCCAGCAGCTCCAAGGCGGCCAGGGCGAAGGGCGACAGGGGCTGGTTGAGGGCGAAGTCGTCGGGCAGGTCCGTGGCGGCGCGCAGCCGGGGGCGCCCCTGGGCGGCGGCGCGCGCCGAGGACTCGTGCGAGACCACCCCCGCGCGCCGCATCGACGAGTAGATGTCGCCCAGGCGCCGCAGGTGCGGGTTCGAGGCAGTGGGCGGGTCGTCGTTGGAGCGCGCCAGCCACACGAGGTGCTCGCCCGGATCCCGCCCGGCGCCCTCCGCGCCCGCCAGGACGTTGAGCACCATCGCGTGCGTCATCTCGAAACGGCTCCTCAACTGCTCGGGGGCCGCCCCGACGAGGCGGTCGAAGGTCGAGCGCGTCCACGAGACCGAGCCGTCGGCGGGGCCCTTGCGCTTCTTCGCTGCCTTCTTCGCGGCGCGCTTGGCCTCGCGGGCGTCGCGGGCCGCCTCCTGCGCCGCGCTGAGGCGCGCCCTCTCGCGGGCGGCGTCCACCTCGTGCTCAGGGGCCAGGACCCGCACGAAACCGACCGTGTCGAAGCCCGCGCGCCCCGCCCGGCCCGCGATCTGGTGGAACTCGCGGGCGCTCAGGTGGCGCATCCGCGCGCCGTCGAACTTGATGAGGGAGGTCATCAGGACCGTGCGGATCGGCACGTTGATGCCGACCCCCAGCGTGTCCGTGCCGCACACGATGGGCAGCAGGCCCCGCTGGGTGAGGCGCTCGACGAGGCGCCGGTAGCGCGGCAGCATCCCCGCGTGGTGGACGCCGACGCCCTGGACCAGCAGGGAGCGCAGGGTCTGGCCGAAGCCCCGTCCGAAGTGGACTCCCGCCAGGGCGGCCCCGATCTGGGCCTTGCGGTCCTTGGGGACCAGGGAGTTGCGGTCGAAGGACTTGGCGGTGGCGACCGCGTCGCGCTGGGAGAAGTGCACGATGTACACGGGCCAGCGGCCCTCGCCGAGCAGGCGCTCGACCGTGTCCGGCAGGCGGTCCACCACGTACTCGAACTCCAGGGGCACGGGCCGCTCGGCGTCGTCGACCAGCGCCACGGGACGGCCCGTGCGCTCCCGCCACGCCTCCTCGAAGCGCGAGGTGTCCCCCAGGGTGGCGCTCATCGCGACGAACTGCGCGCCCGTGAGCTCCAGCAGCGGCACCTGCCACGCCCAGCCGCGCTGGCGGTCCCCGTAGAAGTGGAACTCGTCCATGACGACCATGTCGCAGTCGAGGCCGGGGCCCTCGCGCAGGGACTGGTTCGCCAGGATCTCCGCGGTGCAGCAGATGATCGGGGCGGTGGCGTTGAGGGAGACGTCCCCGGTGACCATGCCGACGTTGTCGGCGCCGAAGAGGGCGACCAGGTCGAAGAACTTCTCCGACACGAGTGCCTTGAGGGGAGCCGTGTAGTAGGAGCGGCCCCCGTGGGCCATCGACACGAAGTGCGCGGCGAGCGCGATCATCGACTTGCCCGAGCCCGTGGGGGTGGCGGCGATGACGTGGTTGCCGGCGAGGATCTCGATGAGCGCCTCGTCCTGGTGGGGGTAGAGGGGGCGTCCGGTGCCCTCCGCCCATCCGGCGAAGGCCTCGTAGAGGGCGTCGTCGTCGGTGAGGCTCCCGGAGTCTTCCAGGTCGTCGAGGAGGGCGTTGAGCATCGCGGTCATCCCCCCATTGTCCCAGACCCGCGCGCCGCACCGGGCCGGGGCGCGCGACGGGAGGCGCGCCGCCGCTTCCCCGCGCCCCGGCGTGGACGCCCCGGACTGGCCCGGCCCCCGTGTGGCATGCTGTCAACGTCACATCAGGGCGGCGCCCGGGGTGCGGCGCCAGCGGGCGGTCCCGTCGGCGGCGCCCCGGCGCCGGCACAGTAACCGTAAGGAACCGAAGTGGAAGAATTCGCCGCGGTAGAGAAACAGATCGCCGACTGGATCACCACGCACTTCACCATCGTGATCCTGCTGGGCGTGGGCCTGCTGGCCGAACAGGAGCAGATCGACACGCCGGAAGCAGCCCTGGCGCTACTGATTGCGCTGACGGCCATGGAGCCCTTTGCGGCGCTGCGTCGGGGAGCTCTCGAATCGGGGCGCGCCTGGCTGGCGGCGCGTCGGTTTTCTCCCCACTGCACGCCGACCGTTCAGCCCCCCGCCCAACGCCCCGACACGAGCTGTGCGATCATCGTGGATGACGTGTCGGTCCGTCATCCGGACAGCCCTGTGGATGCACTGACCGCACTGTCGCTGAAGCTGGCCGCGGGCGAACGGGTCGCCGTGGTCGGCCCCAGCGGCGCAGGCAAGTCGACACTGATGGCGCTGATCGCCGGAGAGCGCCATCCGCACACCGGGCGCGTCCTGACGCAGCCCGGCGCCTGGCTGAACCAGCGTCCGGACCTGTTCCAGGACAGCCTGCGCGACAACCTGCGCCTGGCCGACCCGGACGCTGATGACGCCGCTCTGTGGCAGGCCCTGGAAGCGGCCGGACTGGCCGGGGCCATACGGCGTCTGCAGGCCGGGCTGGACACGCGACTGGGCGAAGGTGGCCTGGGGCTGTCGGCCGGCCAGACCCGCCGCCTGGCGCTGGCCCGGCTGCTGCTTCAGAAGCGCCCCCTGTGGCTGCTGGATGAGCCGACCGAGGGGCTGGATGCCGCCACGGCCACCGATGTGCTGACCCGACTGGACACGCTGGGCCAAGGGCGCGCATGGCTGATGGCCGCCCATCTGCGCCGCGAGGCGGCGCTGGCCGATCGCCTGCTGGTGCTGCGCAACGGCAGGCTTGAAGGTGAATTCCGGCGTGGCAGCGAGGGCTTCGAGGCTGCGCTGGCTGCGCTGAGACCCGATTGATACACCATCCCGAAACCGAGAAGAGGAACCCCCAACATGGATGTCGACATCGTCAGCCTGTCAAGGCTGCAATTTGCGCTGACAGCGCTCTACCACTTCCTGTTCGTCCCGCTCACGCTGGGCCTGTCCATCCTGCTCGCCATCATGGAAACGGTCTACGTGATGACGGGGCGTTCCATCTGGCGTGACATGACCCGTTTCTGGGGCACGCTCTTCGGCATCAACTTTGCCATGGGTGTGGCCACCGGCATCGTGCAGGAGTTCCAGTTCGGCATGAACTGGAGCTACTACAGCCACTATGTCGGCGACATCTTCGGGGCGCCGCTGGCCCTGGAAGGGCTGATGGCCTTCTTCATGGAAGCGACCCTGGTGGGTCTCTTCTTCTTCGGCTGGGACCGGCTGTCCAAGGTCAAGCACCTGCTGGTCACCTGGGCGGTGGCCCTCGGCTCGAACTTCTCGGCGCTCTGGATCCTGATCGCCAACGGCTGGATGCAGAACCCGGTGGGCGCAGAGTTCAACCCGCAGACCATGCGGATGGAGATGAAGGACTTCTTTGCCGTCATCACCAACCCGGTGGCGCAGGCCAAGTTCGTGCACACGGTCTCGGCGGGGTATGTCGCAGCCGCCATCTTCGTGCTGGGCATCTCGGCCTGGTACGTGCTCAAGGGCCGGCACCTGCAGCTGGCCAAGCGCTCGATGACGGTGGCCGCATCGTTCGGTCTGGCCGCCTCGCTGTCGGTGGCGGTGCTGGGTGACGAAAGCGGCTACCTCACGACGGAACACCAGAAGATGAAACTGGCGGCCATCGAGGCCATCTGGGATACCGAGCCGGCCCCTGCCCCATTCACGGCCTTCGGCTTTCCTGACCAGGAAGCCCGCGAGACGCACTATGCCGTGCACGTGCCCTGGGTCATGGGCCTGATCGGCACGCGCTCGCTCACCACGGAAATCCCCGGCATCAAGGATCTGGTGAAACGCGCGGAGCACCACATCCGCGACGGCCTGAAGGCCTATGACGCCCTGCAGAAGATCCGTGCCGCCAAGGGCAACCTCGACGCCAACGCGCCGGAGCGTGCCATCTTCGAGGAACACGGCCATGCGCTGGGCTATGCACTGCTGCTCAAGCGTTATGTGGACGATCCCCGTCAGGCCACGCCCGAGCAGATCAGCCGCGCGGCCTGGGACACGGTGCCGCAGGTGGCCCCGCTGTTCTTCTCGTTCCGTGCCATGGTCGGCGTGGGCCTGTTCCTGATCCTGCTGACCGCCACGTTCTTCTGGCTGTCGGCGCGCCGCCGGCTGGATGCCTACCCGTGGCTGCTGCGGATTGCCGTGTTCGCCATCCCGCTGCCCTGGATCGCCATCGAGAGCGGCTGGCTCGTGGCCGAGCTGGGACGCCAGCCCTGGGTCATTGAAGGGGTGCTGCCCACGGCCGTCGCCGTCTCGAACCTGGGCGCCGCCACCGTGCTCTTCACGATCGCCGGCTTCGTGGCGATCTACACCGTCCTGCTGATCATCGAGATGAAGCTGATGTTCAAGGCCATCCGCAAGGGTCCGGAAGTCCATCCGGCCCCGCATGAAACTCAGCCCGGTGAAGCCAGCGCCCTGGCTTCCGCACAGTGATACTGCAAGGAAAAGGAACATGATTCTCCACGAACTCGTCTCCTACGAAGTGCTGCGCCTGATCTGGTGGGCACTGATGGGTGTGCTGCTGATCGGCTATGCGGTGACCGACGGCTTTGACCTGGGCATCGGCACGCTGCTGCCCTTCGTCGCACGCACCGATATCGAGCGCCGCACCGTCATCAACACCATCGGCCCCATCTGGGAAGGCAACCAGGTCTGGCTGATCCTGGGGGGCGGCGCCATCTTCGCCGCCTGGCCGCAGCTGTACGCGGTGTCGTTCTCGGGCTTCTACCTGGCCATGTTCGCCATCCTGTTCGCATTCATCCTGCGGCCGGTGGCCTTCAAGTTCCGCAGCAAGCGTGAAGACCCCGCCTGGCGCAGCCGCTGGGATGCCGTCCTGTTCATGGCCGGGCTTCTGCCCTCGATCATCTTCGGGGTGGCCGTGGGCAACGTGCTGCAGGGCGTGCCCTTCCACATCGGGGAAGACATGCAGATCTTCTATGAAGGCACCTTCCTTGGCCTGCTCAACCCCTTCGGCCTGCTGTGCGGGCTGGTGTCGCTGGCCATGCTGGTGATGCACGGTGCAGCCTGGCTGCAGATCAAGACCTCGGGCATCGTCGCCGAGCGCGCACGGCGCTTCGGCATCGGGGCCGCACTCCTGACCGTGGTGCTGTACGCGGTGGCGGGCGTCGTGCTGGCCCATCTGGTGAACGGCTACGTCATCACCAGCAACCTGCCCACCGATGGGGTCTCGAACCCGCTGCTCAAGACCGTGAGCACGCAGGCCGATGCCTGGTTTGCCAACTACGCGGCCCACCCGCTGCTGTGGGCGGTTCCGGCTGTGGGCCTGGCAGGTCCGCTGCTGGCGGCGCTGTGCCTGGCCGGTCGCCGGCCGCTGGCAGCCCTGCTGACCGGGGGCCTGGGCATTGCCGGCATCATCGGCAGTGTGGGGGCATCAATGTTCCCGTTCATCCTCCCGTCGTCCAGCATGCCTGCGGCAAGCCTGACGGTGTGGGACTCGTCCTCGAGCCACCTCACGCTGTTCATCATGCTCATTTCCGCGGCCATCTTCATGCCCATCATCCTGACCTACACGAGCTGGGTCTTCACGGTGCTGCGCGGCAAGGTGGACGCTGACGACATCCGGAAGGGCAAGGGTCATGCGTACTGATCCCTGCTGCCTCACTCTCCCCCGCAACGTTCACCGATAAGGACACCGACCATGTGGTATTTCGCCTGGATTCTGGGCCTGCCCCTGGCAGCCGCCTTTGCCGTGCTCAACGCAATGTGGTTCGAGCTGATGGAAGATGACGCCATCCGGCGTGACCGGCTGGAGCCGCACGAGAAACCGTGACGGCACCGGGTCCCGGCGCAACCCTGTCGTGTGAGGGCAGCGCCGGGACCCTTCGTTTGCGGGCAGGACATGCGCGGGACAGGCCTTCATGGGCCTGCCCGGGCTCTGGAAGTGATTCAGATCCCGCAACAGGCTTCCGAAGTGATACAGATCCTGCCGGTGTTGCGGGGTCGAGACCGGCTGCAAGGAGACCGGCAACAGGAACAGCCCGCACACGACGGCGGCGACACGTGATGCCGCTCTTCATGCGCGCGTTGCCAAAAAACGGGGGGAGATGAGATGGGCGCCAAGCGCTGAAATGCGCGGGCTGCTGCGGCCGGGAACCGACCGGGATGTCGACGGCTGTGGACCTTGGGGGTGCTGGCCATGGGCCTGTACGCCATGACCACCGACCCGGTGATGCCGTCGATGATGGAATGTGGAGCGGGCGACGAGCCTCGAACTCGCGACCTCAGGCTTGGGAAGCCGGCGCTCTACCAACTGAGCTACGCCCGCATGGCGCGCATTGTACGATGATTTCTGCCCGCCTGCCCAGCAGCCACGGCCACCGTGGCACGCTGGCCGCGCCCTCTCCCGGTACATCCGGCAGGCGGCTGTGGGCAACATCGCTCCCATCCGTGAAGAATGGCAGGACAGAAGACCGCGTGTCGTCAGATCTGCAACACTCTCCCGACGATGGTCGGGCCACCGGGCGGCGCCTGACGGGATCCGCATCGTCCTCCTTATCATGGAGGGTCTTGCGCACGTTGCGGGCGCATGCCGGCGACCTTCTCGCTGAACCGTGCGGGTCTTCCGCGCAACGCTCCCCGGTGCCCCTGTCGCGGGGTACCGCGCAGGCCGCGGCCTTGCGGCTTCCCATCAGCGGTGCCGCAACTTCATCGCCCCAGGCGTGCGCACGCCCCCTTTCCCGGATTCTGCCTTCACCGTCATGGATTCTCCTGCTGCTGCGCCCCAGGCGCCGGCAAACACACCCTCTGCCTTTCCCCTGAAGCCCATCCTGTGGCTGCTGGGCTCGATGACGTCGCTGGCGCTGGGCACCTCGCTGGCCAAGCAGATCTTCCCCATTGTGGGCGCGCAGGGCACCACGGCACTGCGGCTGCTGTTCTCGGCCCTGGTGCTGATCCTGTTCGGACGCCCGTGGCGGCACCGCATGCCGCGCCATGACTGGTGGGTGGTGGCGCGTTACGGCATGACGCTGGGCATGATGAACATGCTGTTCTACCTGGCGCTGGAAACGATTCCGTTCGGCATTGCGGTGGCCATCGAGTTCTGCGGACCGCTGTCGGTAGCGCTGTTTGCATCGCGCCGGCCCATCGACTTCGTCTGGATCGGCTGTGCGGCGGCGGGCCTGCTGATGCTGTTGCCCATCTGGCATGGTGGCGGCGATGCAGCTGCGGCCCAGGCCGTGATCGAAGGCGCGGCCGGTGCCCAGGCCATGGTCGAAGGCGCACAGGGCGTGGTACCTGGCGTGGCCTCGGCCAGTCTGGATCCGCTGGGCATGCTGTACGCGGCTGGTGCGGCCGTGTGCTGGGCGGGCTACATCATCTTCGGCAAGAGGACGCAGCACCTGCACGCCGGCACGACGGTGGCGCTGGGGGTCAGCATCGGCGCACTGATGATGTTCCCCATCGGTGTGGTGCATGCCGGCACAGCGCTGTTTGAGCCGAAGGTGCTGCTGATCGGACTGGGGGCGGCCGTCGTGTCCAGCGCCATTCCGATGTTCCTGGAAATGAAGGCGCTTCGCGGGCTGCAGGCCGGCACCTACGGGGTGATGACGAGTCTGGAGCCGGCGCTGACCTCCGTGGTGGCCATGCTGGTGCTGGGCGAGCTGCTGACGCTGACGCAATGGTGTGCCATCGCGCTGACGGTGACGGCAGCCATGGGCAGTGCGCTGACCTCGCAGCGTGGCGGATAGAATGCAGAAAAGACTGCATCCCTCCCCCACGCATGAAATCCTTCTTCCATTGGTTCGAAAGCCGGATCGACCCGTATCCGGATGAAACACGACTGATCACCGAACGAAGCCTGTGGCGCTTCGTGCTCTCTTCGCTGCAGGGTGTGCGGCGCTGGCTGGTGCTGCTGTTCCTGACGGTGGCGGGCATCGGCGTGCTGGAGGCGCTGCTGTTCCAGTGGATGGGCTTCGTGGTGGACTGGATCGGCCGCTACACGCCCGAGACGCTGTGGGCCGAAAAAGGCAGCACGCTGACGATCATGGGCGTGGTGCTGGTGCTGAGCCCGCTGCTGGTGCTGATGTCGTCGGCCCTGCGCTTCCAGTCGCTGCAGGGCGTGCTGCCGATGCGGCTGCGCTGGCGCTTTCACCGGCTGATGCTGGCCCAGAGCCTGAGCTTCTATCAGGACGAGTTCGCCGGCCGCGTGTCGGCCAAGGTGATGCAGACGGCGCTGGCGGTGCGCGAGGTGGTGATGACCTTCGCCGACATGGCCACCTACATCGTCGTCTATTTCCTGACGAGCTCGGTGGTGCTGTGGAAATTCGATGCCTGGCTGCTGCTGCCGTTCGTGACATGGATCGTGCTGTTTGCCGCCACGATGGTCTGGACGGTGCCCAAGCTGGGCAAGCTGGCGGCGGCGCAGGCCGATGCCCGCGCGCTGATGACCGGCCGCATCACGGATGCCTACAGCAACATCGCCACGGTCAAGCTCTTCTCGCACAGCGACCGCGAATCCAGCTACGCGCGCTCGGCCATGGAGGACTTCATGGTCACGGTGCATGCCCAGATGCGCTGGGTGACGACGCTGGAAGTGGTGTCGCAGACGGTGAACATGCTGCTGACGGGCGGCACGGCTGCCATCGGCCTGTGGCTCTGGCACCATGGCAAGGCCAGTCCGGGCGCGGTGGCTGCTGCCACGGCCATGGCGCTGCGCATCAACGGACTGTCGCAATGGATCATGTGGCAGTCGGCCTCGCTCTTCGAGAACATCGGCACCATCCGCGACGGCATCAACACGCTGACCCGGCCGCACACGGTGCTGGACAAGCCCAACGCCGTGCCGCTGGTGGTGAAACAGGGCGGCATCCGCTTCGAGCACGTGGACTTCTCGTACAGCGAGAACATCCGGCGCGAGCATCGGCCGGTGCTGGAGGACTTCTGCCTGGACATCCGCCCCGGCGAGAAGATCGGTCTGGTGGGACGCTCGGGCGCGGGCAAGTCCACCATCGTGAACCTGCTGCTGCGCTTCTATGATGTACAGGGTGGCCAGATCACGATCGATGGCCAGAACATTGCCGACGTGACGCAGAATTCGCTGCGGGCGCAGATCGGCATGGTGACACAGGACACGTCGCTGCTGCACCGCACGGTGCGCGACAACATCCTGTACGGCCGCCCGGATGCCACCGACGCAGAGATGCTGGACGCCGCCCGGCGCGCGCAGGCCGATGCCTTCATTGCGGCGCTGGAAGATCCGCAGGGGCACACGGGCTTCGACGTGCAGGTGGGCGAACGTGGCGTGAAGCTCTCGGGTGGGCAGCGCCAGCGCATTGCCATTGCCCGGGTGATGCTGAAGAACGCACCGATCCTGCTGCTGGACGAGGCCACCAGCGCGCTGGACTCCGAGGTGGAAGTGGCCATTCAGGACAGCCTGAACGAGCTGATGAAGGGCAAGACGGTGATCGCCATTGCGCACCGGCTCTCGACGATTGCGGCCATGGACCGGCTGGTGGTGCTGGACAAGGGCCGCATCGTGGAAGAAGGAACGCACGCCGAGCTGCTGGCCCGCGACGGGCTGTACGCACGGCTGTGGGCGCACCAGAGCGGTGGCTTCCTGGCCGAGCAGGTGCCCAACGAGTGAGGTGATGAACCGAAAGGCGGGATGCAGCCGCCGGACGGCGGGTGGTATCCCTTCCGGCCCCCCTGAAAGCCGAAGCCCCCAACGTCTCGCTCTACAATACGCGCCCCGTTCCAACCCCCGTATTTCATGAGCGAACACGCCAACCACGCGACCGGCCATGGCCATGCCACGCCGGCGCATTCCGACGCCACACTCTCTCCGGCCACGCAGGCCATCAACGTGCGCCTTCGGCCGCTGCCGGGGCTGATCTTTGCCAGCCGCTGGTTGCAGCTGCCGCTGTACCTGGGGCTGATCGTGGCCCAGGCGGTCTACGTGCAGCACTTCCTGCTGGAGCTGTGGCACCTGGTGGAGGCAGCCTTCGGCAACCAGCACGCGCTGCAGGCGCTGGTCGAGAGCATCGGCTACCGCTCGGACAAGCCGGTGACCTCGCTGGACGAGACGGTGATCATGCTGGTGGTGCTGGCGCTGATCGACGTGGTGATGATCTCGAACCTGCTGATCATGGTGATCGTCGGCGGCTTCGAGACCTTCGTGAGCCGGATGGACCTGCAGGGCCACCCCGACCAGCCGGAATGGCTGAGCCACGTCAACGCCTCGGTGCTGAAGGTGAAGCTGGCGATGTCGATCATCGGCATCAGCTCCATCCACCTGCTGAAGACCTTCATCAACGCCGACAACTACACCGACCGCACGCTGATCGCGCAGACGGCCATTCACCTGACCTTCCTGCTGTCAGCCATGGCCATTGCCTATACCGACAAGCTGATGTCGTCGGCGTACAAACAGGACGGGCATCACTGAGCCTGCCTTCATCATGTCATCCAACATCGTTGAATCACCGGCCGTGTCTGCGGCCAAACGCTTTCCCGTCTGGAAACCCCTGCTCTTTCTGGCCATCCTGTGCGTGGGCCTTTACTGGGTGAAGTGGGATCCGTACTACCACAAGGCCTTCGTGGCGATCGAGAAGCACGACATCGGCAAGTCGATTCTGGCCGACAGCTACGACAGCCCGTGGCAGGCAATGTGGCAGTACGCGCAGGTGTATTTTCTGGCGATCTGGAAGGCGGCAGTGCTGGGCATCGTGCTGGGTTCGCTGGTACAGATTCTGCTGCCGCCGGACTGGATCGTGCGGTTTCTGGGACGCTCGCGCCTGGGCAGCCATCTGGTGGCCACGCTGGCGGCGCTGCCGGGCATGATGTGCACCTGCTGTGCCGCTCCTGTCGCCGTGGGGCTGTACAGGGCACGGGCGTCGGCCAGCGCCAGTGTGACGTACTGGGTGGCCAATCCGGTGCTGAATCCGGCCACGCTGGTGTTCATGTACTTCGTGCTGGGTGGCGGGTTCACGCTGCTGCGGGTGGTGTTTGGCGTGGTGCTGGTGTTCGGTGCCGCCTGGCTGGTGGGGCGGCTGGCAGAGCGCCGCGGGGTTTCCGAAGGCCGGGATACGGCCCTGCCGGGCGGTACGACGGCGCGGAACAGCGCAGGCGGAGCCGCTGGCGCGGCCACGGGTTCGGAGGCTGCTTTGACGGATTCGGGTACTTCGGCTGATTCGGCCGGTGGCACCACCCTGCCCCGGGTGGCGGCAAACACGGGTGGTGTGTCGGTGAGCGCCGGGCTGGCAGCGGCACAGGCGGCGTATAAAGGATGTGCGAAACCGATGCTGGCCGGGCCCTTCCTGCAGCGCTGGCTGCCCGCGCTGTGGCAGCTGTTCCTGTCGACGGTGCCGGTGTATGTGATCACGGTGCTGGCACTGAGTCTGGCCCGGGTGTGGCTGTTCCCGCATGTGGACGGGGCGCTGGGCGATGGGGTGCTGTGGATCGTCTTCTTTGCCGTGGTGGGAACGCTGTTCGTGATTCCGACGGCAGCGGAGATTCCCATCGTGCAGGGGATGCTGGGGCTGGGCACCGGTACGGCCGGGGCACTGTTGCTGACGCTGCCGTCGGTGAGCCTGCCATCGCTGCTGATGATGCGTGACGTGCTGGGCACGCGGCTGCTGTGGACGGTGGCCGGCTGGGTGGCGCTGGTTGGTGTGCTGGCCGGGCTTGTTGCATACTGGGTCTGAGAGCGGTTCCGGCCCGGGCGAGGCCCTGCGGGGGGCGAGACCCTGCGGGGATGCCCGGGCCGGAATCTGTAACGCACAGGCTGGGAGGGGTATCCGCAGGCTATCTGCAGGCTTGCAGGCAGGCACCTGTTCCCGTTGCCCTGGACTGGCTGACACAGTGACGGATTCTGGCCTGCTATCGATACGGGTTCAGGCTGTGGAGCCAGGCCAGCCGGGCCGGAGGTGGCAGGCAGGAATGAGGAAAGATCGATATGGACATCATCCTGAATGGTGAAGCACACCGGACGACGGCAGCCACGCTGGCCGAACTGGTGACGGAACTGGGCTATGCGGGCAAGCGCATTGCCATCGAACGCAATGGCGAGATCGTGCCGAAGTCACAGCACGGCGCCACGACGCTGACGGCCGGCGACCGGCTGGAGATCGTGGTAGCGGTGGGAGGCGGCTGAGGCAGCCGGGGCATCATCCGCCGGTATGAAGGCATGCACTGGGTGCATGTCGTGCATGGTCCGGGACATGCGCAGGCGCCGGGGCGGGTACCATTCATGATCTGGATGAATCGGCGATGCCGGCACGCTGTCATGGCTCTTGGCCGACGGAGATCCCTGGACACCACGGGCGTCCGCTTCACCATCCCTCCCTCAAACACGCTTTGGAGAACCTGGCATGAACGACACGGTTGCCCGTGACCCGCTGGTCATTGGTACGCGCACCTTTTCTTCGCGGCTGCTGGTGGGTACCGGCAAGTATGTCGATTTCCAGCAGACGCGCGAGGCCATCGACGCCAGTGGCGCCGAGATCGTCACCGTGGCCATCCGCCGCACCAACATCGGCCAGCATGCCGGACAGCCCAGCCTGCTGGACGCGGTGCCGCCCGACCGCTTCACCATCCTGCCCAACACGGCGGGCTGCTACACGGCCGAGGACGCGGTGCGCACGCTGCGGCTGGCCCGCGAGCTGCTGGACGGCCACACGCTGGTGAAGCTGGAGGTGCTGGGCAACGAGCAGAACCTGTTCCCGAACATGCCCGAGACGCTGGCGGCAGCGCGCACGCTGGTCAAGGAAGGCTTCGAGGTGATGGTGTACTGCAGTGACGACCCCATCCAGGCGAAGATGCTGGAAGACATCGGCTGCGTGGCGATCATGCCGCTGGCTTCGCTGATCGGTTCGGGCATGGGCATTCTGAACCCGTGGAACCTGAAGCTCATTCTGGAGCAGGCGAAGGTGCCGGTGATCGTGGATGCCGGCGTGGGCACGGCGTCGGACGCCACGGTGGCCATGGAACTGGGCTGCGCGGCGGTGCTGATGAACACGGCCATTGCCAAGGCACAGGATCCGATCATGATGGCGCGGGCGATGAAGGCCGGCGTGGAAGCGGGCCGCCTGGCCCGGCTGGCCGGCCGGATGCCGCGCAAGTATTATGCGGCCACGCCGTCTTCGCCCACGGAAGGGCTGCTGCCCAGCGTGGCTCGCTGAGTCTCCACCGTGCGGGGCCTGCGCGCCCCGTGCGCTGCACGGTTCCCCCGTTACCATCCCTGCTTTCGCCATTCCCGCGCTTTGCACACACTGCGCCGTCGTCATCGATGAGTTCCCTGCCCACCGATCCCGCCACTGTTCCCGCTACTCCACCCGCCACCCCTGACACCGACGCGCCGCACCGGCGCGGCATCCGCAGCTATGTGCTGCGCCGCTCGCACTTCTCGGCTGCCCAGCGCGATGCCTGGGAACGGCTGATGCCGGTGTTCGGCCTGCCCTACCGGGAGCAGGCGCTGGACTACCCGCAGGTGTTCGGCCGGCAGGCGCCCGTGGTGCTGGAAATCGGCTTCGGCATGGGCGACACCACGGCCGAGATTGCCGCCAATGCGCCGGACATCGATTTCATCGCCATCGACGTGCACACGCCCGGCGTGGGGGCGCTCCTGAAGCTGATCGAGCAGAAGGAACTGTCCAACCTGCGGGTCATCGAGCATGACGCCCAGGAAGTGCTGCGGCAGATGATTGCCCCCGGGTCACTGGCGGGCATCCATGTGTTCTTCCCCGATCCGTGGCCCAAGGCACGGCATCACAAGCGCCGGCTGATCCGGACGCCCTTTGTGCGCGAGCTGGTGGCAGCGCTGCAGCCCGGCGGCTACCTGCATCTGGCGACCGACTGGCAGGACTACGCCGACCAGATGGCTGAGGTGCTGGCCAGCATCGACACGCTGGTGGCCGAGCCGCCCCGACCGCTGCCCAGCCCGTCGCTGCCCTGCCCGCGCCCGTCCACCCGCTTCGAGCGACGTGGTGAGCGGCTGGGGCACGGGATCACCGACCTGATCCGCTACAAGCAGGCGTGATGCGGCACGACCGGCCCATGCCCAGCACTCCCCACGCATCGTCCGCCCCTGCCTCGCAACCGCTGCCCGCGCAACCGCTACCCGACCTGAAGGGGCACCGCTTTGCCCTGACCGGGGCGGCCGGCTTTCTGGGGCGGCACGTCATCCGGCTGCTGCATCGCCAGGGGGCACGGATCATTGCGCTGCGCCGGGCCGAGAGCCGGCCGCTGCCGGACGCGACGGTGCAGGAAGCCGTCATTGACCTGAACGATGAAGCCGCCTGCGCCCAGACGCTGCACGATCTGAGGCCGGACCACGTCATTCATCTGGCCGGCTATGCCAATACGGACCGCTCGGTGGCCTCGATTGTCCAGGCGCTGCAGGTGAACCTGGTGGGCAGCATCAATCTGGTGCTGGGGGCCATGGACCGGGTGCCTGATTGCCGCGTGGTGGTGGCGGGCTCGATGGAAGCGGCCAATCCGTGGCAGGGCCCGCTGGCGCTGGGTTCGCCCTACGGGATGAGCAAGGCGATGGTGGAGGTGCTGACCGGCAGCCTGAACCGGCTCTATGGCACCAATGTGCTGAACATGCGCATCGGCATGGCCTATGGGGAGGACGACCCGAACCATCGGCGGCTGGTGCCTTCGGTGATCCTGTCGCTCCTGCAGGGACGCGCACCGGCCATTGGCAATCCGGGCCGGCTGTGCGACTGGATCCACGCCGAGGACGTGGCCGAGGCGCTGATTCGCGGCGCCCTGCTGCCCCGGGCCGAACCGGCCAGCATCGACGTGGGCAACGGCCGGCTGGGCAGCATCGCGGACGTGGTGGCCATCATCCAGCGGCTGCTGGGTACCGAGCTGCCGTTGCAGCCGGTGGAACGGCTGCAACGCAGCAACGAGCAGGCCCGCTGTGCCGACCTGCCGGCAATGACGGCCGCCCTGGGGGGCTGGCATCCCCGCATCAGTCTGGAGGAAGGTCTGGCCCGCGCCGTGGCGGGCTACCGCCAGGAGCTGGCCACGGCTCGATG
>ERZ773070.422-NODE-422-length-31372-cov-86.123288_pt1 | contig 31372 bp, 25 predicted proteins | sample MGYA00580618_ERZ773070 | MGnify/ENA primary metagenome ERZ773070 (study PRJEB29015, sample SAMEA2738023) | human oral metagenome | biome: human oral; feature: human-associated habitat; material: dental | place: China | collected 2019 ... | reverse complement strand
GTGGTCTACCTCATTGATCTGACAGACATCTGAAACCGATAGCCTTGAAGTATCCTGAGCAGTTCATGAGAACTGGACAAAATCTTCATCAACATAATAGCTTCTTTCGTCGCCAAACCTGAGCAGATGGTCAGTCCGCTCAAGGCAGAGCACCTGTAGTTCTTGTCTTTTAATATCTGATACCAAATATTCTAACTGGTCATTAGTACAATATTCACTTATATGAAACAGCACAAGCATTCGTTTATCTGACAAAGCTCCCGCAATATCAATAATTGCCTGTATCTCATCATAGAAGTTTTCGTATTCCGGCACGTCGACTGTCGGCTTAAAAATACTTACTAGATTCTTGGTGTCGAATTCCTGGTTCAACGAGATTGGCAGCATTGAATCCAGAGCTGTTTTATCCAGTACAGAAAATAACTGGGCGTGGATCTTGTGAAGTGCTGCCAGCTGTTCATCATCAAATTCCCTGATATACGCAGATAGCAGCTGCTTTTTGAACCATTCATCATAATTGAACTTTCCAGCAATGTCCCCAACCAGTAAAATTTCAGATTCCAGCTTTTCCATGCGATTATTATCGTCATCATAAAAATGCATCATTTCGTTCTTGCCTTTAATACCTTGCGAGAACGAAAAGAATACACTCAACGAGTTTGTGCTGATAATATTCAGCCCCTTATCCAAATCAAAAGGCTCTAATGGAGGGATTATGATTTGTGAGATCATATGACCACCGTCTTTGTATCGAAATTTGAAATATCTTTAACACTCTCCCCTACAAGGAATCTCATCCCTGCATATTGCTTTTCAGTCACGATAAGGGATTGGATAATGCCTTTAGGCGGAACGAAGGATGCAACACGCGATTCCAGAAATTGCGCAGATTCACGTGTAGTAGCAATCCGCACATATACTGACTCCTGGATCATCAGGAACCCCTCCTCTATCAGAGACTTCCTGAACTGGCGGTAGTTCCTCCGGTCTGCATCTGTCACTGTTGGAAGGTCAAAGAAAACCATTACACGCATAACCCTATACCTCATTGTATGAATCCCAACTCGGGCAGTTTTCCACTTCCGTCAAGGTAGCGGAGCGAATCCCTTACATACAACTCAATAAGATGTGAAAGATTCGTATTCTGCTCAGGGATCTCATCCCTCAGCAATTCGACCAACTTGACTTTAGTCCCGGGATTCAGCTCTTTTTCTTCAAGCTCATATATACGCTTATCAACATAAGGCCGGAACGGCTCCATCAGGTCGCATGCCAGGTTGAATGGGTTCTTATCATTATCATGATGGATGCCGAGCTCAGATAGATATCCATATTGTGCCACCTGACGGCAAGTTTCCGATAAGATGATCGAGTACCCGTAATTCAGGAGTGCATTCACAGGGTTTGAATCATCTCCTCTTACAAACTCATATGTAAACAGCCGAGGGAAGTACATGTGGGCTGCCACAGCTTCACGGTTATCCATATCACCTGCAGTAACCACAGATGCCAGCCTCCGGACCGTCTCCGCATCTTCGCAGTCAATTTCATTCAGCACATATGCCTGATGAGCAATTTTCTCCTCTACAATGCGCTGCCACAGCATATCTTTGAGTTTCTGATCCCATTGGAACTGTTTTCGTATATTGGCTACACGGTTCGTATTGATTTTATAAGGCAGGCTCTCCCCAACTGGCAAACCTTTAGAATCGCAAAATATCAGTTTGATATTGCGTGCCAGGCATTCTGACACTGCATGTGTTGTGATGACTGCCCGGGTCGTTTCTACAACAATAATTGCAACATCATCCAGCGGCAACTGGAATGAATCATCATCCGTCAGGATAACCAGATGATTCATTTTAGCTGAGATTTTGGAATGCTTAGTTATAACAATATTCCGCCACGCCATGACCACCTCCAAAAACGTGATATACTAATAGAGGATTGTTGGTCACAATCTAAGGTCTAAATCATTGATCTGATAGACATGAATATTGAAATAAAGCAAGACTTCGGTCAAGCTCCACCGGGTCCTTTAGAGACTCAGCCTTAAGGCTTTAATCCCCCTCCCGAGGGAGGGGGATATTCTTATTCTTACTATTTCCGCTTATCCGCTTTTTCTTTGAGCTCTTTGACAGTTACCCTCTGCTCAAAAATACCAGACGGAGACTGATAGATAAAGGTATCTGAATCAGATAGAGTAAAGCCAGCTTCTTTTCGTACTCTGCCCCACTCACTGGGAAGCCCAATAGAAACAAGATTGCTACGCTCTGGGCCAGCGTGCAAACCAGCCAGCATATAAATTAAAATCAACTGCTGCCCAATTTGTACAATCTTCTTTTTATCTTTATCCCAGATATCATCAAACTTAACGGAGCTAAATTTTCCTTTCGCTATTTCAACTTTATTTTTGGATAATTTAAGACCGAAATACGGATATCTATTATCGATAGTTAATAAGATTTTCTTAAATAATTCGACGGCTTTATCTGATAAATCAGCATTTTTCCCGTATTTTTTAATGAGCAATCTTTCGACACTAGCCTCATTGTTCCTCCCACCTTTGTTATTGAATGACAGTAAAATAGCCAGATCATCATAATCTTTTCGATCAAGCCACAGCTGCTCAGCATTATTAAACTCAGTTGCAGACTGTATCATCATTAGTTGTGGAATACACTCTTTGTTAGAATGATATTCGATTAATTGCCCACTGGGGATTTGTTTCAGTAATATTTTCGCTCCATCGAGTTTATTTTTTACTAAAATATGTCTTATAAGAGCATCATGCTGTGCGTGATCAGAGTTCTCGAGTAATGATGCTTCCATAGCTGTCACAGTAACCAATTTAGCTTTGTTATCACGCTCTACAAGCATTGTATACGAAGTTGATGGCTCAGAAAAACCCCCATATAAATTAGTTTTTGTCTTCAAACTATCGAGCGGAATATATTTTTTAGAATCGCCGCTCTTGCATCGCGTATCCTTATACAAAGCTCGATCAACATTATCATTATGTTTTCGTGTAACAAGCATCTTTTTATAATTCATTACTCGACGGAGATAATTAGCATCTTCCTCAGACCAAACAATCTCGCCTGTATCCCGATTAGTACGTCGGCTTTCATCTTCTGAAGCCATACTGGCAACAACAAATCCGAATGGATTCATGCGATGGGATTTATGAGCAAGATGACTTGATTCAACGTTATCTTCTTCCTCTGCCGCCTTACGACGCGCCTCTCTAAGATATTCTTGTAGGTAAATATTATAGGCGTTCACTGTGCGATCCATCACCTTTCCACCAGAAAAGAATTGGCGATTAATCATGAACTGCCCTGCTGCAGCAATACACAATGCATCTTGTGCATGATGATAATCATTGATTTCTCTACTCTTGTTAGAGTATCCCAAGTATCTGCGCATATCATGCGTAATTGAAGACTTCAAAGTCATAACTTCAATACCTTCACCATAGTATGTTCGAAGGATCGTCGATACATTTTTCATAATCTGACGTGTTTCGACTAATGACCGTTGTACAAAACGCTTTTTCTCGTGATCATTAAACTCGTTCCGTCGAGTTAATGCATCATACTTTTTTTGGCTCATAAAACCGTCTCGTAACAACTCCTCCCACCACGATTTTCTTTTATCAATAATGCCCTCCGTATAAAGACATGAATCAGACTTACGGGCATTTTCTCTCTTGCTCACCAACACCCTATTATCAATCGAGTCGTCTTTTGTCATCACCTGAGGAACAATATGATCAATATCATATTCAGAATTAATTGCATCAATATTGATCGGATCTCCAGTATACATATCTTTACCTAATTGAATATAGTAAAGGTACAACCTGTCATCCTGCAAAATTTTATTGCTTTGTTTCCCATTACTCTGACTCTCTAATTCACTTTGGAGCTGTTCAAATTCACTACTAAGCGAAGCTTTATCATATAAATCCTTAACTTTATCGAAACGAGAAGGAATTCGATGACTTCTCTGCACTTCATCAGCCATCTCAATAAAAATACGCTGCGGCGGATTACCAATTGCCTTAGTGATATCGTCAACTATTCGTATGGCTTGAGTTACACCTCTCTTTACTTTTGGAGACATGATAGCCCCCTGAAGAGCAGCCTCAATCTTCGAAGCATTAGGACTATCTACTTCACGATTAAGATTCTCACGATCAATCCACTTCCCAAAGCCATACTTATTATCATGGATTATTTCCACAAGATTAAACGATTTCTCATGCATAACGTCAATCATGCTCTGTCGTATCCGAATAGGCTCATCCTGAGAATAAACCTTAGAAGTTAATAGCTTTTTAGAAAGCCTCCCCCAACCTGTATAGTGGATACCAACTAACTTATCCAGTTGATCATCGGAGAAGTTAATCGTATTCCTCAATAAAGCTAATTGACGCTTCCTTGATGCCTTATCCTCAAATACAGTCTGTATTTCAATAATCTTTTCAAGTATTTCAAAATTTTGTGGATCATCTACAACCCCAACGCCTAAAATTTCTTTAAGTGTTATATAGGAAGACAAAGAGCTGGTAAACTTCTTTCCATCAGACAACCCAAATATTTCTATATATCCGCTCCGATCAAGCTGATTCTCAGCATTCTCTTTTGTCACAGTTTTTTTCTCTTTAAATAATTTATTAATTAGAATATCTTTCTGCTCCTTTGACAATCTACAACGTTTTGTAAAGTCTCCACGCTTACAAAATTGCGATCTAACCCTAATATTATTTAGCTCATTCAACATCATATATTTTTCGTAAAGCAGCGAATGCTTAGGCAAAGTAGGCTCGCCAAACAAGTAAGTATCAGTCCCCGTCAGACGACTGATAAATTGGGCACCTGACTCATCCTTATCAACAACTTCATCAAAGTTCCACGGAGTAATAGCCTCATCCCTTCCTGGATTCCTGGCCATCCAGTGATACGCAGAGTTACCGGAGCTATGTTCCTCCATATCCTCCTTGCTGACAAGCGGACCGACATAATACGGCACCCTAAATTTCAGAAGGGCAACAATTTTATTCTCCTCATGGATTTTGCCTTCAGCCGTTTTACGGATGAAGGTCTCAGCAAGAAATGGATAATATTCCTTTTGATTCTCTATGATCTTATGCAACTCTTTCAAATGAATCTGATATGGAATCACACCATTGTCAGAGTATCGCTGAATTGGGAATAACTTATTATTTTCAACAGCTATTCCAAGTCTAGTTTTATCCTTTTCAGATAACTTGGTGGAAGAATTGATTAATTTCTTAAAGTACTCATTAGCACCGCTGCCATTCTTATTCTTAAGCTTGTGCTTGATACCATTACTATCAATTTCCCATCCAAGCAATAATCCATAATTTTTATAGATCTCTGCCTTACTATACTTCTCTTTCTTATTATTTATATTACACAAATATTTCTTAATCAATTCCCAATTTTCATGGTGTTCGTTATATGATTTGATCTTAGCTTCCGATAATGTATGAGAATCCCCAAGGATCTGCCTTAAAGTAACCGAATCGTAAATCAAATGAAGCCTGTTTACTAAACTTAGCTGATCGTCATCAAGATATCCTAACGTAATCATATCTTCATATTCTTCATCAAAATTTGAATCTGAAAACTTAAATTTAAACTTCTTCTTATCTTTGCTATCTAAACTAGACAAATCTAGGTCAAAGATAGTTGAGAAATCAACATTATTCCCAACGACCGCAGTAATTACCGTTCTTATTACCTTTTTATCTTTATCGCTAACGATGTAGGGATTAAATTCTTTAAGGGTATTTTCAATCTTCGCCCGACGATTACTATGCTCATCAAGAAGCGCATCTGAAATAGCTTTTATCCTAGATGAATCAGATACAGGAATAGAGGACGCACTACCAACTATATCCTTAATAAGCTCAATAAACTCATTAACATTGAAAAGATGCTCCGTATTAATATCTCCCTCTCGCAGGAAATTTCCTCTAAACTTAACGATATGGTGGATCGCAACATATATTTCACGGATATCATGCCGCTCTGTATCTTCCATCAGCTTCTTACGCAAATGATAAATCGTCGGATAATCTTTATAAAACTGTTTATCCTGTTCTTTGGAACCAAAGATAATACTGCCATACCAGTTCTCATGGTTCTGTTCATCCTTCGGATGCACCCACGAATATTTCCTGCGCGCCAGGAAGTTAAGATCAACCTTTGCAAGCTCAGAAGCAAACAGCGAGTCAAGCATACGCAAGCGCCAGCGGCGGCGGGAATAGCGCCGACGGGTCGTACGATGCGTTCGACGCTCTTTAGCAGTATTAGCAGGATGGAACAGCCTTGCACCAATAAGTTCATTGCCGCGGGCACGGATAAGATGATAATCTTTATCCATCGCAACCCATCCGACTGAACCGTTGCCCAGATCTAGCCCTACACCGTAATCTACTTCGCCTTTATCATTCCGCGGCGCTTTATAACCCATTTGAGGCTCCCTTGCTCAAAGTGTATATCTCCTAACAAGCACAAATATACTCTTAATCCTCAGAGGGCGCGCAGCATATTAAATATTTTTAACTGATTTTGCTGGGCTCACAATCAGTTAACACAATCAATAGATCAAGATAGGGAATACTACCGGCTTCCCCCCCCCCTACACCAGCCGCGGGCCTAAAAGCCCGAAAACCAGCCAGAGCACAACAAGCACTGCGGACAACGCACTGCCGTAGATCCACATCCGCCTGCCGATGCTTTTAGCGCGGAGAGCCGGCAGCCCTGACGTCATAAGCCAGGCCAGGAAAGCCCCTGCAGCAGCCCCGCCTATATGGGCCTGCCACGCTACCCTTCCAAACATCATAGGGACGATCAGCACAAGCCCCAGGAAAATGATAAGGGCCAGATTGTTTGAACGCATCCCTGTTTGCATCCCCGATCGCACGCCCATTTTTGCTGAAGCCACTATCGCCGCGCCGAACAGCCCGAATATCGCGCCACTCGCACCGAGTACGGCCTCGAAATTCCCCGAACCGAAATACGTCCACCAGATAACATACATAACAGATCCGGCAAACCCGCTTATAAGATACAATGCGAGGAATTCCCAGTGCCCCAGCAGCCGTTCCAGCATCATCCCGCCGATATACAGTGAGATCATATTGAAGAGGATATGGCTTGGGTCCGGCACCGCATGCAGGAACAGGTTAGTCAGCATAGTCCAGGGGCGGCTGAAAGACAAACTGGGGATCAGCTCAGCATAGGACGCTGCTGATTCCAGAGTCTGTCTGCTGATGAAATACATGATTTCCTCAACAGCCCATATTAGCGTACACAACGCAATAAGGATCACCGTAATATTAGTGCCGCCGTTCTCCCAGTCGTACTTCCACTTCCGCAGGCGTACCTTGCGTTCAAAACTGCGCTGGCCCTTGTCCGGTCTGGGCGATCCCGGAAACCATCCATTGCCGCCGGTACGTGAGCCACGCGATGGTTCCTGGTATGGGTTACCGTTGTCCCGCACCATTACCGCCCTTCTGGCGGTACTTTCTGCCTTATTTTTCACCATACTTTTGCCTCCGATACCACCGCAGCTGCCGCTGCTGCCGATCCTGTTTTCTTGCGTATACGCGCTGCTGACGCCGCGGCTGTCCGCATATCCATACAGAGAATTTTACCGCAAAGGGCTAAGTACAAAAGGCTAAGAAGAAGGCGCAGCCATCCCCCACTATCTCGACACGCCGCGACACGCCTTTATTAACAAGGGTTAATTTCTGCAAAGATAAAAATTCAGGGCAATATCGGCGTGTTATTACGCATTCGCCACAAAATAAGAATAGAATAGTGGTATTGATGCAAAGGATGATCCTTACGCATCCCTTACAGAAAGGAGCCCTTATGGACGAACGCAAGTCCGGAAGCGGCTGGAAGTTTTTCGCATTGATTTTCGGCGCCCTGTTAGCCGGATTAGTTGGCTTTTATATCTATAAGCAGCAGAACCCTGAGTACGACCCATGGGAAGAACCGTGGGAGAACAGCTCATCACCAGTCGAGCTGGATCTTGACGATGAAGAGGAAAACGAAGCTGCTGAAGAGATCCAGGAAAAAGCTGAATAGTCAGGCGAACTTCTTCAGTACCAGTTCAGTACTGGTTAGTCCCCTGCCGCGGGCTAGAGGCCAATAATATAATCACATTAGATACAGTTTGGGGCTGCCCTCTATAGAGGGCAGCCCCAAACTTTTTATCATCTGCCAGCCATCCTGATACCAGCTCAATTCCAAGCAGCCGGTACCAGAACAGCATCAGCAGGCTGCACCCGCAAAACTAGCCGCCCGCACCCACAGGCAGGGCAGATACCCCATGCAGGCAAAGTTTGCCACAAAGGATGCCTGGCCTCTGCCTGCTGCTAATTTTCGCGTGCTTTCAGCTGCGGATCCTCCGGAAGCGGACCGGTCATCCATACACGCTCAAGATAATCTGCAATAGAGCGGTCTGAGCTGAAATACCCCGTACGCGCCGTGTTGAGCAGCGCCATGCGGAACCACTTCTTTTCATCAGCGTACGTTTTCTCGATCTCGCTCTGGATATCCATATAGGCTCCGAAATCGGCAAGCGTCATGAAGTAATCTTTGCTCAGCCAGTCATTGACGAGGTTCTGATAAGTGCTGCGGTCGCCCTCAGAGAATGTACCGTCAGCAACCATATCGATTGCACGCTTCAGGCGGGGATCGTTCTCATAATACTGGCGGGACATGCCCTTATCATAGCCTTCAGCATACAGGGCCTCGACCTCATCAACAGTCATGCCGAAAAGGAAGAAGTTCTCGTAGCCAACCCGTTCACGGATCTCAACATTCGCACCATCAAGAGTACCGACAGTAAGGGCGCCGTTAATGGCAAACTTCATATTGCCTGTCCCGGAAGCTTCCTTACCGGCCTGGGATATCTGCTCGTCAAGCTCAGTCGCAGGGATCAGGTTCTGGGAAAGCTCAATGTTGTAGTTCCATGGGAAAAGCACATTCAGCTTGCCCTGGATATCGGGGTCATTATTGATAACACGGGAAACATTGTTGATAAGCTGGATCGTTTCCTTGGCCATGGCATAGCCGGGCGCAGCCTTTGCCCCGAAAATCACGGTACGCGGAGTGAAGGTGTTCACATCCGTTTCGCCTGACTTCAGCGAAGCATAGCGGGCGATAACAGCAAGGATCTTGAGTGACTGGCGCTTATACTCATGCAAGCGCTTGATCATGGAATCGAACATGGTGTCAGGATTGACATCAAAACCATAATGCTCTTTTGCGAACCCAGCGAAATCGCGCTTGTTGGCACGCTTTACCTCAGCGAACCTATGCACGAACTCCCCATCATCCGCCAGCGGTACAAGGCCTTCAAGCTTTGACAGGTCAGAGATCCATGTATCTGTGCCCAGTCCTTCGGTGATCAGGTCAGACATACGCGGATTGGCAAGGCGCACAAAGCGCCGGGGGGTAACACCATTAGTAACATTTGTGAACTTGTTCGGGAAAAGGTCACTGAAATCACGAAGCGTCACATCTTTCAGAAGCTGGGAATGCAGTTCAGCAACGCCGTTAACATGTGTGCCGCCGGCAGTCGCCAGATAAGCCATGCGGACCTGCGGATCATCGCCGGAAGTCACGATCCTCATACGGTCGATCTTTGCACTGTCATCAGTCAGCGTCTGCAAAAGCGACACGAAACGCTCGTTGATCTGTTCAATGATCTCCATATGGCGCGGGAGCAGTTCCCTGATCAGGCGTGCAGGCCAGATCTCAAGCGCTTCAGGAAGAAGTGTATGGCATGTGTAGTTGAAAGTGCGCGTAGTGATATCCCACGCAGTATCCCAGTCATAGCCATATTCATCAATAAGGATACGCATAAGTTCCGGGATCCCGATTACAGGATGGGTATCGTTGAGCTGGAATGTGATCTTATTCGGGAAGGTAGCCATATCCGGCTTATCCTGCCCCGGATAGAAAGTACGGATAGCGTCGTGCAGTGAAGCGGCAACGAAGAAATACTGCTGCTGCAGGCGCAGGGACTTGCCCTGAGGGGTCGAATCTTCAGGATACAGGATCTTGGTTATATCCTCAGCCTTCACCTGGTTTTCTACAGCCTGATAATATTCGCCGCGGTTGAATGCGCGCAGGTCAATCTCATGGTAAGCCTTTGCAGTCCATAAACGCAAAGTATTGACGCGGCCCGATTCATAACCAGGTACAAGATAATCTACAGGGATTGCGCGGACAGACCAGTCAGGATTCCACACACGCCTGCCGTTGTTATCCTCTACATGCCCGCCAAAATTAACGCGGACATCACGGTTATAGTCAGTATGGCCCCACGGGTTCTCGTTAGCAAGCCAGTAATCGGCGCGTTCGTACTGGCGGCCCTTATCATCGAATTCCTGGCGGAAAATACCGTACTGATACTGGATACCGTACCCAAATGCGGGGACACCGATAGATGCCAGAGAATCAATAAAGCATGCTGCAAGACGTCCAAGGCCCCCATTACCCAGGCCCGGCTCAGGTTCAGCAGTGATCACATCGTGCGGGTCAAAACCCAGCTCAGCAACTGCTTTGTTAAACTGCTCTGTAAGGCCTGCATTGAGCAGAGCATTGCGAAGCTGGCGTCCCATAAGGAATTCAGCACTCAAATAGCCCACGGCTTTGGTATTCCCACTGACCATATCTTCGCGGGTCTTTGCCCATGCATCCAACAGATGGTTGCGGACTGCGGTAGCTGCTGCTACATAAACATCCTCAACTTTAGCCTCAGCTGGTTTAACTCCCTGCCCTTTAAGAAGATAGTCACGGATTTCATCCGCGAAAGCCTCAGCTGAGATCTGCTCATGAGGCGCAGTAATCTGTGTCATAACAATAATCCTTCTGTTGTTAACACATTCATATGCCTTGCCGCACACCTCGCTCCGCATAATGCCCCTGCCCTGCGGCTGGCACTGTACTGCGCAAAGCATGCAGCTTCGACAGCTATAGAAACCAGTCATTTCCATCTGCCGATTTCTACTGCTAGCGGACCAGGCATACAGTGCATACGCCCAGCCCAGCTTCTCATTATATTTCTTTTCTTGTTATTTTGCACGTTCTAATGCATGCAATACACAAATATTACACTATGCGCAGGAATGAGACGGGACGGTGTGGCACAATCGTAATATGGCTGTGATCAAAGACTCTGATATCCTTGCGGGCGAACATGCCCTCCGCACATGGAGAAATGAAGCTTCCCGGCAGGCAGGACAATCCGCTGCCGCCATAGGGATAGCCCCGCAGCTGCCGCGGAAAGATTACGCGATGGCTGTAAGATACTCGCTGTTCCTTATGGAAAAGCTGGCACCGGGCCCCGGTGTGGAACTGCGTATAGCTCCTTACGCTGCAGTCAAAATACTCGAGGGTCCTAAAAGCGACCCGCATAACCTCACACCTCCTGATGTTATTGAACTTGAGCCCGCAGTCTGGCTGCGCATGGCCTGCGGGTTCACAACATGGCAGGAGGAGAAAGACGCCGGGCATATCAGCGCAGTAGGGGTACGCGATGATTTATCGCGGTTCCTCCCCCTGCCGCTGTAAGCGCTTTGGCAACCGCGCACAAAGTCTCTGGCACTATCAAAATCAGCTTCTGGATCTGCCGTAACAAATAACACCCAACGCTAGACCAGCGCCCGATAACACCTGCTGTTCCATTCCGCCCAATGCACAGCTTCCTGACAGCTGCGGTGCTGTAAAAGGCAAACTCAGAAACCCAGCGGGCATAAAAAGACCTCCCATGCAAAACATGGGAGGTTGAGAGAGAAGAGAGAAGAAGGGTTCAGTTATCAGGTTTAACCTGGTCGGCAATGCCGACATAGATAACTATACAATAACTATGAGATTTTTCAACCTCACAATTTTTCGGCGTGTCGCATATATGCGCCTATATGCGTCGAAATACCTGCTCACGCCTTTAACGAGAACGATTTTGCGGCGTATAAAATACCTTCTGCCCAGAGCCAACAGACTGTGTAAGCCATACATTCGCGCCAATCACGCAGTCATCCCCTATCACCGTATCCCCGCCGAGTATGGTAGCGTTAGCGTAAATAGTGGCCCTGTCGCGGATATCCGGATGCCGCTTGCCGCCCTTGACCGGGTTCCCGCTGCTGTCCTTATCAAAAGAACGCGCACCTATCGTAACCCCCTGGTACAGCTTTACATGGGATCCTATGCGCGCGGTCTCACCTATCACCACACCGGTGCCATGGTCTATACAGAAGTATTGGCCGATTGAAGCCCCCGGATTGATATCGATCCCTGTTTTCTCATGTGCGAACTCAGACATGATCCTTGGTATATAAGGGATGCCCAGGCTGTAGAGTACGTGCGCGATCCGATAGATGAATGCGGCGTAGAATCCCGGATAGCATACGACGACCTCAGGAAGGGACGGCGCTGCGGGATCCCCGTTATAGATCGCCCGGATATCAGTCATCGCGTCTGATTTTATCTGCGCGAGACAGCCGAGGAAGCTGTCGCGGAGGCTTGCGCACTGGGAGCAGTCAAGGGAATGCATCTGAAGCGCGCGGTAGATCTGAGCCTCCATCTGCTCCGAAAGGGCCTCCAGCGCCTGGCCCTGATCCAGCCCTTTATAGTGGTAGAACTGAGGCAGCAGCACAGCCTGTGTAAGTTTTATCAGCGCAACAGTTTTCTTCCTGTCCGGAACCGCAATCGGCGTTTCCAGTTCCGAAGTATCTACGTTATTGACTGCTTCACGTATAAGGTCAAGGTCTGCGTTATTGGACATAGTACCCTTATACCAATCTGCATAGAGAAGCCGGCAGATATCTTCCTTATAAAAAGGGTGCCTGCCAGATGTGCCAAATAAATATCTGTTTAATATGCATAAGCCTGTCTGTACCACTTTTGTGACACAGACAGGCTTTATACTGTACGCGGGAAAACAGGTACGTTGCCGTTTCGCCGCATTTGCCTTACGGTACTTATTCCATTATTTTATTTTCCATCATTCTGCCGCAAACAATGGCGTAGACAAGTACCGGTCGCCGGAATCCGGAAGGATCACAACAATATTCTTGCCCGCATTCTCCTCACGCTGGGCGATCTGAAGGGCGGCAGAAACAGCGGCACCCGAAGAAATGCCGGCCAGGATACCTTCCTTCCGGGCAACAGCGGCACCGGTAGCGAAAGCATCTTCATTGGTAATGCGGATGATCTCATCATAAACTGCGGTGTCCAGGACGCCTGGGACGAAGCCTGTGCCGATGCCCTGTATCTTATGGGGCCCCGGCTTATCCCCAGAAAGCACCGCAGAAGAGTTAGGCTCCACAGCTATCACTTTCACATGGGAATCCTGTTCCTTAAGATAACGCCCGGCTCCCGTAATCGTCCCGCCAGTGCCGACGCCCGAAACAAGCACATCAACATCGCCGTCAGTATCACGCCAAATCTCCGGACCTGTCGTCTCATAATGTGCCTGCGCATTCGCAGCATTTGAGAACTGGTCAGGTATAAAGGAACTTTCAATCTCTGCAAGGAGTTCCCCGGCTTTTTCTATAGAACCGGAAATACCTTTTGCCCCATCGGTGAGCACGATCTCAGCACCGTATGCTTTCATCAGACGGCGCCGTTCTACCGACATAGTGTCAGGCATAACAAGGATGACCTTGTATCCTTTGGCGCTCCCTATTGCCGAAAGGGCAATACCGGTATTGCCCGATGTCGGTTCAATGATAGTCGAACCGGGTTTGAGCTTCCCCTCACGTTCGGCAGCTTCAATCATATAAAGTGCGGCACGGTCTTTTATGGAACCGGTCAGGTTGAAAGCTTCAACTTTGCCGTAGACCTTAGCCTTAAGGCCCAGATCAGATTCAAAATGGGTGAATTCGAGAAGCGGGGTATTCCCGATCAGCTGGATATTCGATGTTTTTACAGGTGTGTCATGCGCATCCGGAGCGGCCATAATTCCTCCAATATATTTAACGTGTGCATAGGCTTTCTGTTATGGATAACCGACGGTATCCCGTCTTAACGGACAACGAAATACCGGCGCAGCACATGCCCGGCTATCTCTATGAGCATAATGCAATTTTCAGGCAGACACAGGTTTCTAACCCTTTAGGTAAAATTAATGTTCTGTAGCCTGCAGGTAAGCTGTCCAGGGGATAGCACGATTTAAGGGACAGAGGTACGACCATGATCATTGGTGGAAGCAAGCATGCTGTCGCAGAAAATATTCGCCACGCAATCGAAAACAATACCCCTTATAAACCCGTAGAAACCGAAGATCCGACAGCTACCCGTCAGGAAAAACTTGATCTGTCAGTCAGACAGCTTCATTCCATGCGTACTTTCAGGTTCAGGGTCAATAACTGCCTCGCCCGGGCCTCGATGCGGGTAGCAGAACGCATTATCAACTCTTCTGCAGAATATGACGGGCTGGAAAAATTGTCTGAACTTGCCGCCAGACATGAAGGCGTACTTGTAACAGCCAACCACTTCAATCCTCTTGAGAATCTGGCGATCCGCGAAGCAATGCGCCGCGCCGGATGGAAACGTACTTTCGTGGTCAGCCAGGCCCTGAACCTGAGGATGACGGGCTGGGTCGGGTTTATCCTCAAATACTTTGATACTATCCCCATCGCCAAGGACCATGACTATCTGTCGAACCTTTTCCCGGAGGCACTGATGCGCGTCTTCCGCGGCGGAGGGGCTGTCCTCATCTATCCTGAGGAGCAGATGTGGTTCAACTACCGCAGGCCGCGCCCGGGACGCCACGGGGTGTACGACTATGCAGCACAGCTGAATATACCCATCGTGTCGCTTTTCACAGAGATCATTGATACAGGGAAGCCGGAGCCTTCTGACCCTGAATTCAACAAGAACCGCTATGTAGTGCATGTCCTTGATACTTTGTACCCGGATCCCAGCCTGCCAGCTGATGAAAGGAGCAAGGCCCTGCGCCGGGCCGACGATGCCCAAAGGAAGGCAGCGTACGAACGTATTTACGGCAAACCCCTTGATGCCCCCTTTGATGTCTCCGATATTGCCGGCTGGCACCCTGAGAATGCCCGGCAGAAGGAGGATGCATCCAGCCCGCAGGAACCGCAGCCGCAGCAGCCGCAATCCCCATCGCAAACCGAGGGATAGAATGCCCCGTAAAAAATACCTTTATACAAGCATTACCGACGATATGGTCGAGACCGCCAACCAGCAGTATAAGATCAAAGATTCCCATGTATGGCACAGGGAAGGCGGGAAGTTCCGCTTCATGTACCAGTGTGCCTACTCGATTTTTTTTGCCGTGTCATGGTTTTACACGTACATCTGGCTGGGTGCCCGGTTCGTCAATAAAGAAGCATTAAGCCCCTGGGCCGGAAAATCCCTTTTCATATACGGCAACCATACCCTCCCCTTCGGCGATGTAGCGCTGACTATCACGCTGAATTATCCGAACAAAGTATCCGCTATGATGAGCCCCGCCAATTTCGGCATCCCCGTAATCGGCAAGATCCTCGAATGGGCCAATATGCTCCCTGTCCCCACAACTCAAGACCAGCACGAAGATTTCCACAAAGGGATGGACAGCCTGATTGACGAGGGGACTGCCATTGCGATCTATCCTGAGGCCCATGTGTGGCCTTTCTACACGCATATCAGGCCTTTTTCCGCCAAATCCTTTGCATACCCTGTCAGGTATGGGGTACCGGTTTTCTGCTCGACAGTAACATATCAGCGCAGGCGGTTTTTCAAGCGCCCGAAGGTCACCGTCTACATTGACGGCCCTTTCTTCCCCGAAATGGACGGAGAGAAGGACGTCAAGTCGGAAAAGCTCAGGGACCAGATATATGCTGCGATGGTTGACAGGAGCAGCGAGTCAACTTACGAGTATGCCGCTTACAGAAAGGTGCATCCTGCATCATGAATATCCTGTACTGCGGAGACAGCAATATGCGGGATGGGCTGCTCATCTCGGTCCTGTCGTTGCTGGACCATTCCAGCGGGCCGGTTAACGTTTACGTGCTTACAGCGTCGCTGACCACCCCCGGCCACGTATGGAAGCCCATAGACAGCAGGGATATATCGTATATAGACAGCCTCATAAAGGATTCCGCATGCGGGGGCAGCGCGAAACTTATTGATATAAGCGTACAATTCAATACCCAGCTGCCATACGCAAATATGGATACGCGTTTTTCTCCGTATTGTATGCTGCGGCTGTACGCTGATCTCATTGAGCTCCCGGACCGCATACTGTATTTAGACACTGATGTAGTATGCCGGAAGGACCCTGGCGAGCTTTATGCTGCAGATATTTCCAACGTCCAGATTGCGGGGGTTCCTGACCACTATGGCCGGCTGATGCCGACAGCCGGGTTCACGATCCCCGGGGATTATCTCAATTCAGGTGTGCTCCTGCTGAATATGCCCGAAATCCGAAGTACAGGGTTATTCGCAGGATGCCGCGAACTGTGCGCTGAAAAACGGATGTTCTTATGCGATCAGACGGCGATCAACCGGCTTGCACGCAGCAGGGCGGTCCTCCCCCGCCGTTATAACGAACAGCTGAAGACCCGGCCCGACACAGTCCTGCGGCATTTTACTACGACGCTCCATCTGCTGCCGAAACCCCATACGCTTACTGTAAAGCCCTGGGATGTTGACCGGCTGCACAGTGTGCTCAGCGAGCATGAATTTGATCCGCTGATACGCAAATACCAGTACCACATAAAACGTATGAATACTGAACTGTGAGGATCCACGCTCCAAAACAGGCTCGCAGGCTCGGCCTTACAGGACTGGCTTCAAGCAGGCAGGAGTCTGCGGAATTGGGATGGGATGGGCAGGATCGCAGAAAATTAAAAAGCCCGGTGAAACCGGGCTATCAGAGAGAAGGAGAGAAGAAAGGTTCAATTATTAAGAGAGGATTCTCTTACCCAACTTTTACGTTGTTAGTTATTATTAAACGGCACTAACCTTAATGCTTATCCCTGATTTCCCTTAAAACAGCCTGTGAATTTTGATTCGCGGGGTATAATAGCTGGACGGATGCCGCGTGAATGCCGTGCAGCCTGGCCGCTCGCTGCCCAGCTATTTATGCCCGGCTATTTAGCTGTTTGCCCAACCGGCCATTCAACCACAACCTGTTCAGCCGCTAGTTATTCAGCAGTTCTCAGTTTCCGTTTTTCAGCTTCAAGCCGCGCGGATTCCTTTTCCTGGCGTTCAGCAAGGCCCTGGTTGAAGCGGCTGAGCTCTTCATCAACAGCTTCCTCCGGTATCTTCTGGAAAACAGGTTCAGGCTTGTGTATTTCAGTTCCGTCAACGATTGCTTCCCTGCCCCAGGGATGTACATTGACACCCAGCTTATAATCGCCTGTAATTATAGGATAAGTGAAACCGGGATCATCCAGGTCAGACACCTCTTCAAGGTGCGGCAGGGCAGAGAACGTGCCTGATCCGCCCAAAGCCTCATAGACTTTCTGCGCAGAATGCGGGAGGAACGGTGCAAGAAGGGTATTGGCATCCATAACAGCCTGCGCAGCAGTATGTAGGATAACTGCGAGGCGTACCTCGTCATCCCTGACTTTCCATGGCTCTGTTGCTGAGATATACCTATTGATCTCTCCAACGATACGCATGGCTTCGAAGAGCGCTGCTTTCTGATGCTGGTTATCCAGCAGCCTGCCGACTGTCTCAAAGCCGTTTGCAGCAGCCTGCAATATCACGGTATCAATATCGCGCAGATCCGATGGATCGATATGGGGGATCCTGCCAAAATTCTTATAAAGCAAAACTGCAACACGGTTGACCAGATTGCCCCAGCCGGACACAAGCTCTTCATTATTATGGCGGACGAATTCGGCCCATGTGAAATCGGAATCAGACGACTCCGGCCCGGCTATTGAAATGTAGTACCGCAGAGCATCCACCTGATACCGCGAAAGGATATCCCTGACATAAATAACGATACCGCGCGAAGAACTGAACTTCTTGCCCTCCATGGACAGGAACTCAGATGCCACGACTTCGGAAGGCATATTGAGCTTCCCCATATCCCCGCAGCTTCCGCCTTTGCTGCCTTCGCCGTTATACCCGAGTATCTCCGAAGGCCATATCTGGGAATGGAAAGTAATATTATCCTTACCTAAGAAGTAATAAGCCGGGGAATCGGCATTGTTCCACCATTCACGCCATAAGCCGGGATCACCTTTACGCCGCGCCCATTCAATAGAAGCAGACAGATAGCCGATAACAGCATCGAACCACACATAAAGCTTTTTATTGGGATTGTCTATCCATCCGTCAACCGGCACCGGGATACCCCAGTCAATATCACGTGTGATTGCACGGGGCTTGACCTCATCAAACAGGCCAATAGAAAAATTGATCACATTAGTGCGCCAGCCTTTGCGGGTTTTCAGCCAGGCCAGGTTTGCTTCAGCTAATGCCGGAAGGTCAAGGAAATAGTGCTCAGTTTCTTCAAACCGCGGTATCTCCCCATTAATTTTAGAATGCGGGTCAATAAGATCAACGGGATCAAGCCCATTACCGCAGTTATCGCACTGGTCCCCGCGTGCACCGTCATAACCGCAGATGGGGCAGGTCCCTTCGATATAACGGTCAGGGAGCGTGCGCCCGCTGGACGGCGAAATAGCGACCATTTGTGTACCTTTATATATGTATCCGTTTTTAAGGCACTGGGTGAACATGGACTGGACCACTTTTTCATGGTTCTTCGTAGTAGTCCTCGTGAAAAGATCATAACTCAAGCCAAGGTCGCACAGGTCCTGCGCAATCACACGGTTATACCGGTCAGCGAGCTCCTGCGGCGATACGCCTTCAGCCTCTGCCTGCACCAGAATAGGGGTACCGTGCTCATCTGTCCCGGAGACCATCAGTACATCATTGCCCTTCATGCGTTCATACCGTGCATAAACATCTGACGGTACACCAAACCCCGCAACGTGCCCGATATGGCGCGGTCCGTTCGCATAAGGCCAGGCAACTGCTACTAATACATGACTCATAAGGCTGATTATCCCTATCAACGCAGACAAAAATATATATAAAGTTATCCCGCGGGTTATCCATATGGATACCTGCGGATCATATATTATCCACTGTGGGTTAAGGAGGATAACCAATATCCTCCTGTTTATCCGCTGCACTCTGTCCACAAAAATTTTGCAATCTTACAGACTTATCCGCATTATCCACATTTTCCTCAAGCTCCGGCCCATAACCGTAAAAAGTGCATAAACTGAAACGCTGTACCGGGGAATAGCCCCGGCACCAAAGCCGGCAATACAGATACACATAGTGCAAATGCCGGCAACCGTAATGTCAAAATAAAGGAGCAGCTTTGGGAACAGGACTGGCCGCTGCAGGAATACAGCACCATACAGCCGGCGGATATATGCATAATCGCAAGGTCTCTGCACAGCAGGCCCGGACTGCAGGCAGCACCGGCCAGGACGATCTCACGCTCGCCGAGAACATCTATGAAATAACACGCAGCCTCAGCGAACCTAAGAACTCTGCCCTTTATGTACTCCGCGGAAAAATCAGCCACTCCAGGACACCGATTTTCAGGGCGAACCAGATAAGCGGAAGCATAGGTCTGAGACGCCTTATCAATGCCGGGGCTATCACAATGCTGGATAACCACTCATTTTTCGTCAATGTCCAGGCGGCAAGCACCCAGGGGAGGGCTGCTATCATACAGAGCCTTCTGCCCTACAACGTTATTGCCTGCGGGTTAGTCGCCTCCTGGATATGGGTCGGCGGTGATTTCCCGCGTACTATTGATATCATCTCGCGGTCGCATTTCCGCACACCAATATACGGCCGGGCTATCCGCGTCACCAACCGGGATATCCCGCAGGAGCATCTGTCATACCTTGGCACACAGCGCCTGACCTCACCTGTGAGGACCGCGTGCGACCTTGCCTGCCTGAGCATCAGTGAAAAAGCCGAGGAAAAAGCATACCTGTCAATCGGTAGACTCGCGGGGATATTCAATTTCACGTATACTGACTGTCTCAAAATGCTGTGGGACCACCCCCGATGGCCCGGCCATGACGAGGGGGTCGTCTGTTTCAGCAATCCGCAGCTCAGGGCAATACTTGATGCACAGCGCGAACGCTATCTCCCATCGGGCAGCACCATACAGATCGGCGGCCGCACAGATCAGCGCAGACGGAAGGGCAGGAAAGGCATCCCTTATGACGCGAAAATACAAAACCAATAGCATGATGATGCCGGAGCCTCCCCCGCCGCCGCTGAAGCTGACTCCGTATGTCGCGGCATCACATAACGACACTGAGATCCTGTGGTATATAGCGCGCAATATCCCCCAGCTGCGGTGCTGGCTTATAGCAAACCCGAATTCTACCCCGGAGCTGCTGGAATATATTTCACAAAGCGGAGGGCCCCATGTTAAGGAATGCTTTACTGTCCTCTTTGATTCCCTTGATCAGCCCTGACTGTCTTGTCTCACGCGCCCTTTATGCCCTCTGGTCCTGTATCTTCTGCTCCCACATCCTTAAGGGCAAGTACTGCGGCATACACTTTTTTCCGGTTAGGCAATGAACCGTCCGGGAGGGGATGCTCCTGAACAATACGGACGATAGCATCCTTGACTTTCACATTATGCATTTCGGAATAACGGACAGCTTCCCGTGCGAGGCCCTCAGCACTCACAGCCGGCGAAACCTGCCCGGCAGCCTCCGCCGCCTCCTCAGCACTCGCGCCGGCGATGACCAGGACTATCTCCCCACGAGGCGGATCATCCGTTACAGTCTGACGGATCTGTGCGATCGTACCGCGGCGGACTTCCTCATAATCTTTCGTCAGTTCACGGGCCAGAGCCATTGAGCGCCCCGGACCGAACACGCTGAAAAAGTCGTCCATCGACTCACGGATGCGGTGCGGAGCCTCATAGAATACGATCGTCCGCGTTTCTGCCCTAAGCGCGCGGAGTGCTTTCAGCCGTTCGTTATGCCTGCGGGGCAGAAACCCCTCATAGCAGAAACGGTCAGTGGCCAGCCCCGACAGCGCCAGCGCATCCAGCACCGCCGAAGGGCCGGGGGCACAGGTAACAGAAAGGCCGCGGGCTATCGCACGCCGGACAATAGCAAGCCCCGGATCGTTGATCGTGGGCATCCCGGCATCAGAAACCACAAGTACGGTTGCGCCTTCCTGCACACGGTCCAGAAGCGGATCTGCCTTGCCGCGCTCGTTATGGTCATGGTATGCAACAACCTGCCCGCCAACGCGCACACCCATACGGTTAGCCAGATCATACAGCCTGCGGGTGTCCTCCGCCGCAATAATATCCGCATTCTCTATAAGGGCTGCAAGCCGGTGCGAGGCGTCGGCAGTGTTTCCTATAGGCGTAGCAGCAAGCACTACTTTACCGCGCATCTTTTCAAACACTTTGCCGGGACTGCCAGCCTTGCCGGATACGCTGCCGGGGCTATGCCCGCCGGCAACAGGGCTATCTGCCGCCTCGGCATTATTATCCATGCTTGGCCCATCTGTTTCGGTCATACAAGTAACCTATCACTCTGGCTGGCTGCAGGCAAACTACTGATACACAGTAATATAGCACAGACACTTTTACTTTTATCAAAGCTAAATTACGATTAAAAAGAGAAAATTATTAACTTAACAATCCTGAAAATATTATATTTGCCGGATGTAACATTTGTTACAACTTTTAGGCCATGATTTGTAGCATCCCTTTACCAATGAAAGAATGCTTACTGGGACCGGTATTGATACTGGCCCCAGTAAGACAAATTAAGAAAGGATATAAGAAATGGGTGCATTTTTCAGACTCTTAAGCATACTCGCAAGGTACGGCGCAAGAGCTGTACAGTGGGCTTGGGCCCATAGAGGGACTGTTCTTCGCTGGATAGGAGCAGGACAGGCAATTGACTGGGTCATTAAGCAAATCAAACGACTTTTGGGAATCCGATAAACTTTGATTCTCTATCTGCTACAGCTATTACATTTAAAGTAAAATTGACTAACAGCTGTAGCAGATTGTTTTTATACACATTCTCTGGATGGTGTTTTTACGGTAAGAGTAAAGCAGGTTGTCTTGAATATTGATATATTAATAGCTGTTTACAAATTATACTAGTATAGATAATACATTAATCATTTACGTTTTAAATTATAGAAAGGCCTAATATGAACTTCAAATCTCGTCCAGCATGGATTACAGCGATAGTTTTCACTATATTATCAGGACTCCTTATGTGGTATGCAACAGGCCAAGTCACCGATGATGTCACGCGAGAGACAAACGCATCCCACTCAGAAATACTCCTTGCCCAAAGTATATTAGTTGGTGTTGTGTCATTAATTATAGGGACCATCGTACTGTTGATTGGCGCAGCAATTTCGAAACATCACCAAAATAATAAAAACCAGTATAAATAGAGAAATAATAAAATAATAAATATAGGGATTCCAGTGACAACTCATCTAAGAGAATTACTCGCTCTGCAATCAACTAGGATCATTGCAGTTTTTACTATATGCCTTAAGCTAACGCTCGGATTGGGGATTCTATTTACTAGCAAACCTGGAACGAGTATTCTTATACCGATTACCGCTGGAGATGACACTACCCCATTTTTAATAGGAATTCTATCGGTAGTCGCCATAACAGGTTATTTCTCACACGGCACTATAGTGCTTGACATACTAGCGAATCCGAATAAACTCAAAATTCAATTGAGAAGAATCAGCGCCGTATCAATAGTCTCTGTAGCATCTCTCATCCTTGCTTACTTGATAAACTGGTGTATTATCGAAGCTATCGTGGTAATTGGAAAGTTGCAGCTAAGTTTCGTCCCTTTGCAGAACATGCTTTTTAGCCTCTTAAATATACTTTTGCTAGCAATTACTTATTCACTCATCGGATCAGGACTCGGGTTCACAATTATTTCAACCGCAGGAACAATATTTGTATATCTCGGAATCATGTGGGGATTGCCTATCTTAGCTGCATTATCTGGAGCTATCAATCCGCTTCTTATACAGCATTTCCTACAATATACTCCAGCTTCCCTAACTATATGGATAACTTCTTCACAACAACTGCATTGGTATTGGGGTGTTATTGGGCTGTTCATATGGTCTTTTGCGATACAGTTACTGGGAATAATTCGATTAAGGACATATAAACCATGGCGATGAAACTCCAAGTTAAAAACATAAAAAAGTCCTATAACTCTAATATAGTACTTCATTCTATTTCCTTTAACGTTTTGCCAGGACAGATAGTGGGCTTGCTCGGCCCCAATGGAGCAGGGAAAAGTACACTTTTGAATATTATCTGCGGTCTCACCTCATCAGATGAGGGAGAGGCACTGTTCAACAATGATAGGTATCCCAAACTTCCCTCTCCGATAACAAAAATCGGTACACTGCTTAACCCACTTTGGTTAGACACCAGGTTAACCTGTAAAAAATTACTGGAGCTTCATGCGCATCGGCTTATGCTGCAATCGCCCGACCATGCTGCACAAGATATTCTTAAACAGATTTCATTAGAGGCTAGTGCGAATAAACGTGTAGCTGATTTATCCCTCGGCATGAAACAACGCCTTGCTCTAGGTGTAGCTTTAATCGGTAACCCGGAAATGCTCATACTTGACGAACCAATAAATGGACTTGATGCGAACGGAGTCGCATGGATGCGCAAGAAATTAACTAATTTTGCTCAAGAAGGCAAAAGCGTATTATTGTCATCACACCTTATGAGTGAAGTGGAGCTGACCGCCACACATGTAGCAATACTTAACCATGGAAAGATCCAAGTTTATGATTCTCTTGAGAATCTTCAGTATCAAAAAAATGCTGTGGTCTTTGGTATACCAGATAATTCAACAAGCCTATTAGACTCACTCAATTACCATGGGATATCTGTGTCACATGTTACTGATAATACTCATAAAAATAAATACATCGCATTGAATATTTCAACAAGAGAGTTATTCCAGTACGCAGTAGAGTCCAAGACGACACTTGATTTTCTAGCGCCGCAGCACGATTCTTTAGAGTCAATTTATTTTGACTATTTAAATAAGTGATGTTCTATGCAGCGATTTCTTTCATACCAAGATATGCAAAATGACAAATTCGTTACTAAATACTAAAGATACCTTAGCTAATCAGACTACGTTCTATCTTCCAAGAAATGCTCGGAGCAGGTTTTCTATTTTTTTAATTTGTATATCTATCCCAATTATATTAGGGGTATACATTGCTTATACTTTGGCTTATTCGCCAATATCAAAGAGCCTGTGGGGCCTTTTGACCCTAGCCATCATATCATCAGTCTTATCTGATTTATTATTCTTTATACCAAGAAGAATTCGTTATACAGTAATAACAATTTCAAACAGCACCCTATCCATTAAACATGGGAAGCTGATTGAGCACAATATTATTATACCTATAAAACGAATAACGCTTATTACAAAAACTTCCAGTCCGGTTTCTCGATTATTCCACCACGAGAAAGTGAAACTAACTGCAACAACTGACGAAGTATCATTACCATATCTGGATGCTCAAGATGCCGCAAAAATAATTATGATCCTTACTACGTTGGGTGATAAAGAGTGAAACATTTCAGTCCCCTATTAATAGTCAGTCGTCTTGCACACAAAGCGACAACTTCAATAATTGCTTTTTCTGGATTATTAGCCCTAGTTTGCGCAACTACGGGAGTTGCACAAACTGTGATGACATGCATATCTATATATTACTTAGGAACAAGATTGTATATACTGTTCTATGATTGGATAGCAATCAAATACAATATAACCCAAAATGGAGTAATCCTTGAAACAGGATTATTAAAGAAAAGGAAAACTGTTCTTAAATGGAATGATATTCGATCGGTATCTATATCATCTGATCCCATACTACGATTCAAAAATCTATCCCAAGTCGAACTTGTTCAGTATTCCAGTTCTACGAATAGAATTATTCTTTTTGCAATATCAAATGTAGATACTGATATTATAAATTCTCACATACGCACAAATACAAATCATAAAATTCAAACAAAGAAGAAAAGCTGGAGCAATATCCATGACAAAGTAGCTATTACACCACAGCTAAGAATAAAAGATTACTTTCTAATAGGTTTTACATATGCGCAATTTGTTGTTATCATCCCTACAATTTATTCCTTCTTACAGGTCACACTCTTTCATCAGCAATATAACGATGACCGTATACAACAGCTATATTCTTTTCTTCACCTAACACTTAGTAACAAAATATTAATAATAATTGTCTTAGTTATACTCGGATTGATATATAGCACATTTATATCTTGGGTTAGATTCTCACGTATAATGGTATATAAGTCTACAGATGGATATGAATACTCTGCAGGATTGATAGATCGCAGAACACGCTTCATCCCTCTCAACAACATCGAAGGAATTATTGTATCCCAAAATCTTTTAATGAGATTGACCAATAGATATCAGCTAAAGGTTATTACTGGAGGTAAAGAATCCTCAGAGCGAGCATATCCAATAATCCCGCTTGGGGACCAAAAAACTATAGAAAATTTCTTAATTACTATTAAATATGGAGAATCGCTGCAATCAATTTACAAAGCTCAGACTCATTCCAAAAACCTCAGCCAGTACGTACCGTTTAGTATCATACTTTTACAGTTCTTCCCCTTACTTGCGATCATTAATCATATCTTCATAATACAATCTTTAATAGTATTACTGGTGTTTCTCGTGTTGCTTATAATAATTACTTATTACAGCACTTCTTTTATTATTTCTGATAATGGGGAAACTGGTATTGCAACTAAAGGCTTTTTTAATGTCAAACATCATATTTTCTTCACAAAGAGTATTCATGAAGTAGGGTGTTTCAAAATAGGTCGGGTTTTGCTTCTTACGATCCGTTTACGCACGAATTTTACAAGACTTATTTCAATTTTATCCATTACTACACGAAAGAGCCTCTCATTATCCAAACTTATTTCAGTTTTTGTCTCAATTACATAACTATAGATCTAAATTGGCTTTATACCAGTTTGATATTATCTCTGCCCGACTATGCATATGTAATTTTCGAAGAATCTTACTTATATCGCGTCTAACCGATGAGTATGTAATAAATAACTTTTCAGCTATTACTTTATTAGATAGACCGTCAGCAATGAAATGAACTATCTGCAGCTCTTTCAAAGTCAAAGAATCGAATAAATCTTGAATATGTTTAATGTTATATTGTCGGCTGCTAGTTCTTATACCATTTTTTAGTACTAAACTTACTAAATTCGGGGTTAGAAATACCCCCCCCGTGCAAGGCTCCTAACTGCATAATGAATATTATAATTATTTAAATCATTCATAATAATCCCAAATACACCCGTCGATAATGCCTCCATCGCATATGCATAATTAGTTTCGCGCATAAGTAAAAGTATTTTTGAAGTACTGAAGTATCTTTTGATTTCTTCGATAGTCTTCCCTAAATTATCTATGTCCGAATCACCTTGAATAATTACTACATCGCTCTGACTCCATCCTTTTTCGTAAAGTATATTCATTCCTGAACTTATGCGATCGATAGAAGCTACCTGAATCATTTTCTTATCAATTTCTAAAATGGCCCTTAACTTTGCTACCGCAAGCCTGTCCTGTTCAATAATTAAAACTCTAATGGGATTTTCAGAATATTCCATACCCCGTCGAGTAAGAATGCGTTTTTTTGGCGTCTGACTAATAAATACTGATGCTGCTTTGTTTTCACTAATACTATTCATAGAGGCCTCTTTTTCATTACCCTAAAACGAGTATTTTGATTAAGTTACATCCTGATATATCGGTAGTTATTCCCTTAATGCTCCACAACCACTATTACCTCTCAACAATCAACTTTATAAAACTAATAAATAGTTATTACTTAAAACGATAGTACGTATTACTGACATTCTTTCCTATACTTATTCCTGATACCTATATGGATCAGCTACTCGCCTGTGCGATAGACATGAAGCCGCTTAACCGTCTGATTATTCGCCAGGTCGGTTGCTTTAAGGGTGATGGTATTCTGCCCCGCCTTCAGCGGCACTACAATTTCCTTCACCACTTCTACCCCGCCATCCGCAAACGAAATAACAGTCTTATCCTCATCCACGATCAGGGAATCGTCCTGGTACAGCCCCAGTTTCAGGGAGTTGTCAGTTGATCTTACGGTCAGGCGCACGGAATCAGAATCAGGGGCGCGGTCATGGACTTCATATTCCACTTCCGGAGCCAGTTTGTCAAAGAACGTACGCCGGACGATGCTTGCAGTTTCGCCTTTCCTGGTCGTGACTTCAACTTTGACATTGATATTGAATGCTGCCATTTTCAGCCTGGCACTGAACAGGTAAGCATTGCCCGAGTAAGCCGCGCTGCCGGCCCTTCGGCTGATGGCTTTCTTCGTCACATCATTTTTTGTCAGATGGACCGGGTCTGAGACCCTGTTTCCCCGGTTATCCACAAGATAGACATTGATATCTTTGATCTCGTCATCATCTTTGACATACCCGATGAATCCGGCAACTTCAAGCATGTCGCCCTCAGTCGTCATACCGGAGTTGACCGCCAGAAGGCCTGGGCTTTCGAGGAATACTGCCGGATATTTATCCTTAGGGTTGTTGGTTTCCTTCATGACGTCAGGGTCAGCGGAGCCGGTATCTGAAGAGTTGGGGCCGGGGCTGGGCCTCTCCTCCCGTTTATCGCGGCCGGAAGTATCCTGATCCCCCTGCAGCCCTTCCTGCCCGCGGCCCTGCGCTGGAGAATCTGGCCCGTCTTCATACACAACATCAATCGTGGAATCAGACTGGAGCTCAGCCCCTATCAGGAGCGCCCCAGGATAGTAGTAATATCCGGTTTTCTGTTCCTCGACATCAAACAGCGCCCCTCTGCGGACAAGGTTTGTACGATGCTCACGGTCGGTAACGACAACTTCCTTGATCTTCCCGCGGAAAGGTTCACGGAAATACAAAGTAAACACGTGTTTTCCGGGTTTCAGCTTCACTGAATTCCCGGCACCCAACGCCTGCTTCGTATTATCGACCCGCAGCTCTCTGAACCTGGCATGATAATCCCTGCCAAACCCTACAGAGATATCTGCTTTCTTCAGGTCAGGCATAGCACCATCTTTGACAGCCGTATGTATGTCGCAATCACGGTCAAGAGGGTCAACGGAGAATCTCAGTGTATTTGTACCGCTGTCATAAGCAAACTTATATTTTTGCGCATTGCTGTCATCCAAGGTACTGTTGCGCAGGATATATTCTTTTGCGCCGCGCACCTGCATATACAGATCCGAGATATGCCTGTTCCCGGGCAGTTTTATCGTTACCTCAGCTTTTTTGGTATCGACAGCGGTAACAGGGCTGTTTACTTCTGTACCATTGACTGATATCTGCGCACCATGGGGCTTGAGCTGGCTCAGGTAGTCGGCGAAAGTGATCTGATAGATATCGCTTGCAGCGCCGGTCTGCGCTACCTGCGCGGCAGTGTTGCTCAGATAATCCTGTGCCGAAACATGGACATGGCTTGCCTCAGCATAAAAAGGCACTTTTACCCGGATCTCTGTGTTGCGGAAACCGTTACGGTTTACGAAGATCTCTGTGTTGATACCGTATGCATTCGGGACATCGTCCTTACTGACCGTAAGTTCGCCGTTAACGACCTTCGGCAGGGTTTTCCCATTCCGCTCAGCTTCATCAACAAAGGTCAGTTTAACGTAGCTGCCATACCGGGGCTTTTTGCCTGCCGCTGCCTGCAGCCCCGTTATCAGGCCTGCTGCCATTGCTCTTATCAGCGATATTGCTGTTATCCTTGCCGCTGTTACCGCGGGGATCACGATTACTGCCGGCACCCTGCCCGCGTTCAGCATCCTTCGGCGCGCGGGGACTGTTTGAAGGGATATACGGCTTGTACACATCCGTGCCGGGGAAATCCTCGATACTGTTATCGCCGCCGGCATCGCTGCCGGTACCTTTGCCGCTGCTGTTTACACGTCCGGAGCTGCCGACATCGCTGCCTTCCTGCCCTTCAGTACCGGGCGAAGCAGAAGGATTGGAGTTATCACCGCGTGCGTTATGGTTGCCGCGCGCTATGCGGGATACCTGCGTACCCTGCGGCCCATTGTGCTGCCGCATACCGATCCGGTATGCTACAGCAAGCCCGCGGCTGCCGCAAGCGCTAAAAGCAGAGGGATCACAATAAGCAGGACCTTCCTTTTCCGCCTGTTGTCCTGCTTGCTTTCCGCACTGCTGTTCCTGTTTGCAGGACTCTTCCCTTCCGTCTGTTCTGACGCCATCCTATATCCTTTTCTGATATTGCTTTTGATGCTTTCCGGCATCCGTTCCGCTGCCTGCTGATATCAGCTGCCGCCTTTCAGCCTTCGCTGATATCTGCCGGTATTTACCGGTACCTATCTGCCTTTCCGCCCAATTTCCTGCAAGATCTATCCTCAATAATTATATATTGAGAATGAATATCATTAACACTAAAAACAGTGTTACAAAGCCCATGGATAAAATCAACCGGGACACACCGTACTGCGGATCGGAAAGCCTGCCGCGTGTTGGACACGGCAGATATAATAAGGCTGAGAACACATCACAAGCCAGACACGATATCTTAAACTATGGAACCAGACGAGAGCAGCAGCAACACTATTGACGGGGCCGGCAGCATTGCAGTTCCAGCGGACATCACACGCTACCGGCGGCAGCCCGGCGTACACATAAAATCCCGCATGCGCGTGCTGCACGGCAGCAGCACCGGCGGTTCCCGCATAGCACTGGTCCCCAGTTATCACCAGAAACTGCTGCCCGGATGGAGCCAGCTGCGGGCTTACACGCATACTGACCGCAGGCGGCGGGCGATGGGCTGGATAGTCACGCTTGCAGTCACTATTTTTGGCGGCCTTCTGCGGTTTATACGGCTCAGCAGCCCTAAAGGCCTGGTTTTTGACGAAACCTATTATGTTAAAGACGCATGGACCATGCTTATGACGGGAGAAGCGCGGGACTGGCCGAAAACCATACACGGGACAGCCGTTAATGCTTTGTTCGCAGCAGGACAGACCGACAACTGGCTGCCCCAGGCGGAGAACGTGGTCCACCCTCCCCTGGGGAAATGGTTCATAGCCCTGGGGCTCAAACTTTTTGGCGGCGCCGGAAACATTGCCGCATGGAGGGTAGCCACCGCGGCAGCAGGCACTATAGGCATCCTCCTCATATGCCGCATAGCGCTTAAACTGTTCCGCAGCCTTCCGCTGGCAGCGCTTGCCGGGATACTCATGAGCATTGACGGCCTCGGGATAGTTATGAGCCGCACCGGCATCCTTGATATCTTTATTATGGCCCTGGTACTTGGAGCCTTCCTCTGCCTGCTCAATCACCGCGAATGGGCACTCGCAAAACTCACCGCGTATGCCGATGCCCATCACGTTTCGCCGCAGACTCCTCAAAACTCAAGAAACCTAGCCGGACCATCCGTATTCTTCTCATGGTGGCGCCTCGCAGCTGCCGTATTGCTTGGGCTGAGCTGCGGGATCAAATGGTCCGGGATATATTTCTTTGCTGTTTTCGCCCTTATCTCCGTACTATGGGATGCATATAACAGGCATACGCTCGGGTACCGCTTCTGGTTCGCAAGCGCGGTTGTCCATGACGGCCTGCCTGCTGCACTGTATATGGTGCCCACGGCAACGCTGTCATACTGTGCGACATGGGCCGGCTGGTTCATTCATCCGGATTCCTATATGCACAACTGGGCGGCGGCGCATCCCGGGGAAGGGATCACATGGCTCCCTGAAACACTGCGGTCGTTCGTTGAATACCACCGCCAAATGTGGCAGTTCCATGTTAACCTGAGCGAACCGCATCCATATATGGCGAACGCATGGATGTGGCCACTGCAGATCCGCCCGACGAACTTCTGGCTGTCAGAATCGGCAAAAGGGACCGGGCTGTGCGCAATAGCCCCTGAATCGCCCTGTTACAGCAACGTTACCGCTTTAGGGAATCCCCTGCTGTGGTGGATCGGGACGCTATGCGCACTCCTGGTCATTATCATAGCCCTTGTTGATTTTGCAAGCCGGCGCGGAGACTGGCGGATATGGGCTGTGCTTGCGGGCTGGCTCGGCGGATGGCTTCCGTGGCTGCAGTACCTTAACCGCACAACATTCAATTTTTACGCGATAGTGCTTCTCCCCTGGGTGATCCTGTCTGTGATATATATGGC
>ERZ773070.418-NODE-418-length-31577-cov-6.123247_pt1 | contig 31577 bp, 26 predicted proteins | sample MGYA00580618_ERZ773070 | MGnify/ENA primary metagenome ERZ773070 (study PRJEB29015, sample SAMEA2738023) | human oral metagenome | biome: human oral; feature: human-associated habitat; material: dental | place: China | collected 2019 ... | reverse complement strand
GACGTTCAGCGAACGAGCACACGTAGCGGGTCGGCTTGGTGCGTCGAGCCTTGACTGTGCCGTTTAAGCGAGAGCAGAGCCGAACTTGTTCGAGCTATGCCGAGCGTAGGCACTGCCGTTAGGAGCTTCTTTTGCTTACTTTTTTGTGTTAAGACAAAAAAGTAAGTGGGTTTGGGCAACGCCCAATACAAACATTCAATACACGACGTAGGGGCGAAAAATCTTTCGCCCCTTTTTTATTTCCACCCGCTCGCTTCAACAGTTGAACGATTAAACGCTTACACGTTTACACGATTAAACAAAAAAATATTACCTTTGCATTTGGTTTCCGCCAATATAGATTTTAATATTTAAAGTAATAAGTATTCTAATAATATGAGAATTATCGTTTTAGCAAAACAAGTGCCCGACACTCGAAATGTGGGTAAAGATGCTATGAAAGAAGACGGCACTATCAACCGCGGTGTACTGCCGGCTATCTTCAACCCCGAAGACTTGAACGCATTGGAACAAGCCCTTCGCATAAAAGACAAGTTCCCCGGCACTACCATAACAATGCTCACGATGGGTCCCGGACGTGCCGCCGAAATCATCCGTGAGGGAATGTTCCGAGGAGCCGACAACGGATACCTGCTTACCGACAGAGCTTTTGCCGGTGCCGATACCTTGGCTACCTCTTACGCTCTGAGTATGGCTATCCGCAAGATAGGCGACTTCGACCTCATCATAGGCGGACGCCAGGCTATCGACGGCGACACGGCTCAGGTAGGACCTCAGGTAGCCGAGAAGCTCGGTCTGCCGCAGGTAACATACGCCGAGGAGATAATGAAGATAGAGAACTCCAAGATTACCATTCGCCGCGGCATAGCAGGCGGAGTAGAGACGGTCGAAGCTCCTATGCCTCTACTGATTACCGTCAATGGCTCGGCTGCCGAGTGCCGCCCGCGTAATGCAAAACTTGTGCAGAAGTACAAACGTGCTCTGGGCGTTCAGGAAAAAGCCGAAATAACCAAGGCGGGTCAGCCCCTGCCTTACGAGGACGATTACAAGCAATACCCATACCTTAATATCGAGGAATGGAGTGTGGCAGATGTAGACGCCGATGTGGTGCAATGTGGGCTTTCGGGCTCGCCTACAAAGGTCAAGACCATACAGAATATTGTTTTCCAAGCCAAAGAGAGCAAAGTGATTTCGTCTGCCGATGGCGAGATAGACGATTTGATGAAGGAACTGATAGAGAACCATACTATCGGTTGATTTTTACGGCATTATTTAATTTATTCAGAAAAAAACAGAAAAGAATATAATGAACAATCTATTTGTATACTGCGAAATAGAAGACGGTGCTGTGCTCGACGTCAGCCTCGAACTTCTGACAAAAGGTAAATCGCTTGCCGCTCAGCTCGGCTGCAAACTCGAAGCCGTAGCAATAGGGCACAACCTCGACGGTATCGAACGCCAAGTGGCTCCTTACGGAGTAGACATATTGCATCTCTTCGAAGACAAGAGACTGTATCCGTACACGTCGCTGCCGCATACTTCTATCATCATCAATCTATTCAAACAAGAGAAGCCGCAGGTGTGTCTTATGGGAGCTACCGTCATCGGTCGCGACCTCGGACCGCGTGTGTCGTCGTCGCTCTTTTCGGGGCTCACTGCCGACTGTACGGCTCTCGAGATAGGTTCGCACGAAGACCGAAAGGCAGGTAAGACCTACGAGAAACTCCTTTACCAGATTCGTCCCGCTTTTGGGGGCAATATCGTGGCAACCATCATCAACCCCGACAATCGCCCGCAGATGGCCACTGTCCGCGAGGGTGTGATGAAAAAAGAGATTTTCGACGCCGCCTACAAGACCGAAGTTGTAAAACACGATGTAGCCAAATATGTATCCGATGCCGACTTTGTGGTCAATATCATCGAACGCCACGTAGAGAAGGCAAAGCACAACCTCAAGGGTTCGCCCATAGTGGTTGCCGGCGGATACGGTATGGGCTCGAAAGAAAACTTCGATATGCTTTTCTCGCTTGCCAAGGAGCTACACGCCGAAGTAGGCGCCACTCGTGCCGCCGTCGACGCAGGCTTTGTCGACCACGACCGTCAGATAGGGCAGACAGGCGTAACAGTTCGCCCGAAGCTATATATCGCTTGTGGCATATCGGGTCAGATACAGCACATTGCAGGTATGCAGGATTCGGCTATGATAATATCGGTCAACAACGACCCCGACGCACCTATCAACGCTATTGCCGACTATGTCATCAACGGCACGGTAGAGGAGGTGATACCCAAAATGATCAAATATTATAAGAAGAACAGCAAATAATCTGTTGTTTGTTTAATAAAAATTTTAAAACTAAGATATGGCAAATTTTTATATAGATACTCCTGCGTTGAGACTCAATCTGAAAAACGATTTGATGAAACGCATAGTGGAGCTGAAAGAGAGAAACTATACAGACCGCGGTAAATACGACTACGCACCGATAGACTTTGCCGATGCTATCGACAGTTACGACAAGGTACTCGAGATAGCCGGCGAGATATGCGGCGACATCATTGCTCCCAATGCAGAGAGCGTCGACCACGAAGCACCTACGTTGCACAACAACCGCGTTACCTATGCCCGAGGTACATCGCAAAACCTCGATGCAATGCGTCGAGCCGACCTTATGGGTGTTACCCTGCCGCGTGTTTACGGCGGGCTTAACTTCCCTATCACTGTCAATGTGATGATTGCAGATATGATTTCGCGTGCCGACGCTTCGTTCCAGAACGTATGGGGACTGCAAGACTGTGCCGAGACGCTTTACGAGGCGGGCAGCCTTGATCAACATCAACGTTATCTGCCGCGTATATCGGCGGGCGAAACGATGTCTATGGACCTTACCGAGCCCGATGCAGGCTCCGACCTGCAGGCTGTTATGCTCAGAGCCTCTTTCGACGAAAAAGAGAACTGCTGGCGGCTTAACGGTGTCAAACGCTTCATCACCAACGGCGACTCCGATATTCACCTCGTACTTGCCCGTTCCGAAGAGGGTACTAAGGACGGACGCGGGCTTTCGATGTTTGTATACGACAAACGCAACGGAGGCGTAGACGTGCGTCGTATCGAGAACAAAAAGGGTATCAAAGGAGCTCCTACCTGCGAACTCGTCTATAAAAACGCAAAAGCCGAACTCGTAGGCGAACGCCGTCTGGGACTTATCAAATACGTTATGTCGCTTATGAACGGTGCTCGTCTGGGTATCATAGCACAATCGACAGGATTGTCGGAAGCTGCTTATCGCGAGGCGTATGCCTATGCTCTCGAACGCCGACAGTTTGGCAAAGCCATCATAGAGTTCCCGCCTGTGTACGAGATGCTCTCTCTGATACGCGCCAAAGCCGATGCGTCGCGTGCTATGCTGTACGAGACAGCTCGTTTTGTCGATGTCTACAAGGCTCTCGAAGATATTGCCCGCGAACGCCAACTTACACCCGAAGAGCGTCAGGAGATGAAGAAATATTCTAAGCTCTCCGATGCATTCACCCCCATGGGCAAGGGTATGGCTTCGGAATTTGCCAACCAGAATACTTATGACTGTATTCAGATACACGGCGGCTCGGGATATATGAAAGACTATGCCTGTGAACGCCTCGCCCGCGATGCGCGTATCACCAATATCTACGAGGGAACCACTCAGTTGCAGGTCATTGCGGCTATTCGCCACGTTACGACCGGTACATACCTCACTCAGATACGTACATACGAACAGGAGATATACTGCGAATGCCTCAATCCGCTCAAGCAACGTCTGATAGCTATGACTAATGTCTACGAAGAGTTGGTGGGCAAGATAGCTGAGGCTAAGAATACCGATTTGCTCGACTTTATGGCACGTCGTCTTGTAGAGGCTGCTTCGCACTGCGTATTCGGTTATCTGCTTCTCAGAGACGCTACTATCGACGAGCAATATATAACTTCGGCAGAAGTTTATGTTCGCTACGGCGAGGCTGAGATAGCTAAAATCAAAGCCTATATCGACAATTTCAAGATAGAGGATTTGGCGTATTACAAAAAGTAAAATATTCTCATAATACTTTATAAGCAGACAGTGTACTACCCGATAGTGCACTGTCTGTCTTCTTTTTCCTTTTTTAATTCTTCATTTTACATATTCCTCGTTTCAACGCTTAAACGATTGAATTCTTAAACAATTAAAACACACCTCGTAATTTGCTATGCTCTGAAGGTCGTAAACCGTAACTTGTAATTCATAATTAAATATTACCTTTGTCGTCACAAAATGAACATCTAATAATGAATCGAATAAAAAACACATTAAAATGAATAACGTAAAGCATATACACGAGGTGCTATTTCTTTTTCAACGCACGGGCGGCTACAACAGCATCGAAGAGATGGAAGCCGACATAAAGGCAAATCTCGGCAGCGACGTACGGTTTGTAGCGTGCTCCGGTACGCCGTTTGGTATCGACGACGTAGTACCGTTTCTCACAAGCCGCAACAAGATAATAGTATCTCCCGACGGCAGTCTCCGATTAGACCCGACAATGACAATGTGCAACGGACACGAAGACGGACATCACCACGATCATCATCACTAAAAAGATAAAACGACAATGGCACTAAAAGTAGGCGACAAAGCCCCCGAGATATTGGGCATATCACAAGATGGCAAAGAGATAAAGCTCAGCGACTACAGCGGGCGTAAACTGATACTCTATTTTTACCCGAAAGACAATACATCGGGTTGTACGGCAGAGGCTTGCAGTTTGCGAGACAACTACTCCGAACTGCGTGCAAAAGGTTATGAGGTAGTGGGCGTCAGCGTCGACAGCAGGCAGTCGCACACAAAGTTTATCGAACGCCACCAACTCCCCTTCGACCTCGTGGCAGATACGGAAAAGACTCTGGCAGAACAGTTTGGCACTTGGGGCGAAAAGTCGATGTACGGCAGGAAGTATATGGGAATGTTACGCACTACATTCATTATCGACGAGCAGGGAGTTATCGAAAAAATATTTTCTCCTCGCGAGATAAAAACCGCTACGCACGGTAGTCAGATACTCGGTTTGTAGCTGAATGTCTTGTTGTTACAAAAACAAGAGATTGGCTACCAATCTCTTGTTTAATGTTTCTACCTACGATAACGTATCAAAAAGGTAAATCGCTATCGTCGGGCATATTGCTTATAGAATCCGTGTAATCGTATTGATTTCCTTGTGCCGGCTGACTTGGCATCTGATTGTCGTCGGAAGTGGCATTGAGACGATTCAGAAGCTCAAGATTCTCGGCTGTAATCTCTGTTACATAGCGTTTTACTCCGCTTTTGTCTTCGTACGAACGGCTCGTTATCTTGCCTTCTATAAACAATTTACTGCCTTTTCTTACATACTTTTCTACTACCTCTGCCAATCCTCTCCAAACGACTATATTGTGCCATTCGGTACGTTCGGGTACAGCCGTACCGTCGGTTCGGGTAAATCCTCTGTCGGTAGTGGCCAAAGTGAACGATGCTTTACGCGTATTGGAGTCGAAATAGTGTACTTCGGGGTCTTTACCCACATTGCCAATTAAAAATACTTTGTTTAGTGCCATGTCTTTTTCTTGTTTGAAATTTGTAATCGATGAACTATATTGAACAGATAAAATCCGCTCAACTTTTCAGAATGTAAAGTTACATTTTATTTTTCGACAAACAATTTTTTTAGAAAAAAAGAGAAGAAATTGAGGTTACAAAACAAATATTATTTTGTGATTGCGATATTATCAGCGTGTTATGTCGAATCATTGGTTTTGTTTATCAATAGTGAAACGAGGTATTTCTGTTAAAAAAGGAGGTTTTATAAGACAATCGATATAATTAGTTTTTATAACTTCAAAAAAAGTAGTACCTTTGCAGACTTTTATTTTTGAGGGTAAAATGATTGACAAAATAGATTTTCATCTCGATATTAAGACATTACCTGTCGGTAAAAGTACTCTCGAATATCGACTTAATGACGACTATTTTGAAAAATTCGACTATCATTCCGATGTATCAGGAGATATTTTGGTAGAGATAGAGGTAGACAAACAAACTTCTGTAGTAAAGCTATCTGTCTCGATACAAGGAACGGTTTATGTGCCATGCGATAGATGTCTGAAAAATATGTCTTTAGATATCTCTTCGGAGCAGACTATTAATATGAAATTGGAATCGAATGGCAACCTGCTTAACTCCGATGAGTTGGATATCGAATACCACGAGGGGGTAATAGATATAGAGCCCTTGCTCAACGAAGAAATTTTGTTGTCGATACCGATAAGGAAAGTACATCCCGACGGAAAGTGCGATAAAGAGATGTCGGAAATCTTCGAGAAATACTCCAAAAATAGAGAACTGAACGATAAGAAAACTGAAGTCGATCCGCGTTGGTCGGCTCTAAAAAATATTAGTGATAAATTTTAAATAAATAATTAGAAAATGGCAAATCCAAGAAACAGACATTCGAGGACCAGACAAGCAAAACGCCGTACACACGATAAGGCTATAGCTCCTACTTTGGCGGTATGTTCGCATTGTGGAGCAATGCACGTGTATCACACGGTGTGTCCCGAATGTGGCTATTATCGTGGTAAGCTGGCAATCGAAAAGAAAGAAGCCGTCTAAAAGAAAGACTACCACAAAAAGTAACACTATCCTCTTTTGCTTATCATTAGAGGATAGTTTTTTTAATCTAATCGCTATTTACTTCGATATCTCCGTCGCCGAATACTACGGTAAAAGACTTGTTTCTGTCGATAGCAGCAACGGATTTTATAAATTTATTGTCTTGTTTTACAATGGTGTATCCTCTTTTCAGTACAGCTTCGGGAGATAGTAGAGCTACGGTTTTTTCTATAAGATATATCTGATTTCGATGCTTTTCAATTTTACCATGCGCCTCTGTATTGATTTTTTCTGCGATATAGCTTAAGGAGATATCGGCCTTATTTAGTATTTTCCATACCGATTCCATAAGCCGTTGATGGTGCTCGGCTATATTTATCCTCTCATTTACAGTGTATTCTTGTCTTATATACGACAATTTCCGTATTATATTTCCAATCGCTCCCTTCTCTTTTTCGAGAATCATACTTATACTGTTTTTTACCGAATCGGCTATGTTGTCGATTCGGGTTTCTTGCCGTATAAGACAATCGATGATGAATTCGGCGGCGGCAGTAGGTGTTTTTACACTTATATTAGATACGATATCGAGTATCGTTTTGTCGCGTAGATGACCTATTCCGCAGATTACGGGTAGAGGAAATTGAGCAATATGAGAGGCAATATTGTAGTTGTCGAATGCCGATATATCGGTCGTAGCTCCACCACCGCGTATTAGCACTACAACATCGTATTTGTCTATGTTTGCGAAAATATTGTCTATGGCTTCTATAACCGATTTTTCGGTATCGCTCCCTTGCATACGAGCGTCGAATAAGTCGATCGAAAATTTGTATCCGTAGCTGTTACTATCCAATTGATGTACGAAATCTTCGTATCCTGCTGCCGTTTCCGACGATATTACGGCAATGCGTTGCGGTAGGTCGGGAAAGACCAGAGAGCGATTGAGGTCGATTACTCCATCTGCTGTAAGTTGCTTTATTATACGCTCTTTCTCTGTGGTAATTCTACCGATGGTATATTCGGGATTTATGTCGACGATATTTAGGCTCATTCCATAAACTTCGTGCATTTCGATATGACACAGAATAAGCACCTCCAATCCTGCTTGTAAAGGGAATTGTGTTTTATTCTCGAAATAGGGGTCAAGAGTTTTATAATTATTTGCCCAAATAGTCGCTTTTTGCCTTGCGATAATAGTATTTGTCGAGTCTTTCTCTATCAGTTCCAAATAGCAATGTCCCGAGGAGTTTTTGTGTATTTCGCTTATCTCGGCTTTTATCCATATCGGTTCATAAAATACCTCCTTAAACAACTGCCGAAGACTGTTGTTGATTTCCGATAGCGAAAAATATGAATATTCCATTGCTGTGGGTTAAAATTTTTTGTCGGGCAAATGTAAGTTATTTTTCCGATTACACAAAAAAGCGGAAGTATTATTTATACGTAAAATCTTATTAGTTGCTGTCGGTAATGCTATTACATATTATAATTCTCACCGTAGGCGATAATTTAATTCTCCAAGAATATTAATTTTGCAATCCATACAAAAAAATACCGAAAATCGACGTGTTATATGCCGAACAATCCTGCAAAATCTTATTTTAAGTTTAAGACTCAGAGAGTTATAGCTATTGCTTCGCTGTTGATATTTATCGGGAAAATTACGGCGTACCTCATTACCTCTTCCGTAGGTATCCTTACCGACGCCTTGGAGAGCACCGTCAATGTGGCTACGGGCTTTATCTCTCTGTATGCCGTCTATATCTCGCTCAAGCCCAAAGATAGCAATCATCCTTTCGGGCACGGCAAAGCCGAGTTTTTGTCTGCCTCCATCGAGGGTTTTCTGATACTTGCTGCCGGTGCGGTCATAATGTTCGAGGCTGTCAGGCGGTTGTTTTCACCTACCGTCATCAAACAGCTCGACGTCGGTATCGTCATCGTTGCCGTAGCGGGACTTATCAACTATATCATAGGCTGGTACAGTAAAAAAGTAGGCAGGCAGCACAACTCCGTGGCGCTTGTCTCCGGTGGCAGACACCTACAATCCGATACATATTCGTCTATCGGGCTGGTTGTCGGGTTGGTACTGCTGTATTTTACAGGTTGGCAATGGCTCGATAGCCTCATAGCCATCGTGTTTGGACTGATCATACTTGTAACGGGATTTCGTATACTGTCAGAGACCACCTCTAACCTTATGGACAAAGCCGATATGAAGCTCATAGAGCGTTTCGGCAGGCTTATCAACGAAAACAAGAAACCGCAGTGGATAGATATTCATAACTTCAAACTCGTAAAATACGGCGACGTGTTCCATATCAATTGCGATTTGGTGCTACCTTTCGATACCTCGTTAGCCGACGCCCATCGTGAGGGCGAGGAACTCAAAGCGGTAATGACCGCCAACTTTTCGGAAGATATTGTTTGCAACCTGCATATCGACGAATGTTTCGAGAGCTACTGCAAACACTGTCGTAAAGCAGACTGTCGCCTGAGGCGTGAGCCTTTCGTCGAACAGCTCGACTTCGATATCGATATTTTCGTAAAAGAAAAAGCCGAGACCCCACCCAATCAAACATTATAATATATTAGTAATCCGCGCATTGCTTGTTTTGTAAAAAAATATTTATGTTTCGATGTTATGAATCGGGGTACTTTTTCGTCATTAAAGTAGAACAATGAGCAAAGAGATATATCTGAAAAATATTCTCCCGCTCCGTAGCAGGCTTTTGGGTATAGCCCGAGGTATGTTGTACGAGGAGCAGGATGCCGAAGATGCCGTACAGGAGGTGCTTCTGAGGATTTGGCTCGTATCCGACTCGTTGGGCAAATACGACAACCCACAGGCGGTGGCTGTAGCGGCACTTAAAAACCACTGCCTCGATAGGCTGAAAAAAGTACGACACGAGCAGGCTATGGTAGAAGATACGGATATAGCCTCCGATAGCGACAATCCGTATTACGCTCTCGAGCACAAGGATACGGAGGAGATTTTGACCGATATAATAGACAAACTGCCGTCGTTGCAGCAAATGATTATAAAGATGAAAGACATACATAACTACGAAGTGGACGAGATAGCACACATCACAGGTACGACAGCCGAAGCCGTGCGTATGAATCTGTCGCGGGCACGTCGTAGAGTGAGAGAAGAATACTTAAAAATATCCGAACGATGAGATTGAAACTGAAAAAAACGATAACAGCCCAAGAAGCTGATGCTCTGATAAACAAATACTACGACGGGACTACGACAAACACCGAAGAGGAACGTCTGCGGCGATTTCTGAGACAGGAGGGATTACCCTACAAATACCGAGCCGAACAAGCCATCTTCGGATACTTCGAGCAACAGGCGGCGGGCAAAGGTAGGGCTGTACGTATTGTAAATATTTGTCGTGCAGCGGCTATGGTAGCCGTCGTTGCCTTGGCGGGTGCAGCGTTGTACAAATTTGCCAAACCCGACTATAAAGCAGTTGCTTACGTAGACGGTCGGCAAATAACGGACAAAAAAACTGTCAAGACACTTGCCGAAAACACTCTTGACAACGTGCTTGCCGCCGACAACACGATAGAGGAGCAGCTTGGGCGGTTCGCCGAAATACAATTTTGATTGTCAAACAACATATCACTATATTATATGAAAAATAAACGAAAGATAATACTAACGATTGCTCTTATATGTTCTGCAACAATACTTTGCAATGCCCAAAACGGACTTGCCATACGTGACGTCTTCGAGCGTTACGGTAGGCAACGAGGCGTTACTATGGTCGAAATATCGGGCGAGTCGTTCGGAGGCTACAAGCTGTCGCTGTTCAAAAGCCTCTCGGTCGGCAACAATAGCAGTATCTCCGATTTCATCAGGCAATGTATCGACAAAGACCGCCGCAATGCCCGAAAGGTCAAAGAAGTAGTCGTCGACGGCGTAGTTAGGTCGATATTGCTCGACCTGCCCCGACAAGGCAAAATGTCGCGGCTGATACTCTACAACGACGACTCGCATTCGAAAAATGCCATTACCCTCATTTATATAGAGACCGAAGAAAATGGCGACGATATTCTGAAATTTATTCTAAAAGAAAAATAGTATTAAACACTAAAAAAACATAATTATATGAAGAAATCAGCATTATTTTTGATAGCCTTGACGGTTTTTGCTCCTGCCGTTCTCTCGGCACAAGACACAAGGGATACAACCGTGCGGTTCAACGGCAAAACCATCTATGTACACGACAGCATCGGGCGGATGAAAGTCAGCGTTATGGACGGCGATTCCGGCAATTACCGTAAAGTGTACGAGGGAATTTTTGCCGACGAAAAGTCGTACGAGCGCTTCAACGTAACACAGGAGGTCGGTATGTACATACCGATTCTCAAGAACAAATACCGTCACAGAGAGGGATGTAGAGCGGGCAGACGCAGCATGGAGCCGCACTGGGCGGGCTTCGGTGTAGGACGGCTCACTACGGCAGATAATAATATGAATATCGGCTACACAGCAGGTATCCCTCTGAATAAAGGTAAATCCAACGAGGTGATGCTTAATATTTTGGAAGGCATTCTGCCTATTGGAGGTACTACCTTCGGTATCACTTCGGGTTTCGGGCTAAACTGGCGCAGCTATCACATAGAGCAGAACAAACACCTGCTTGTAAAAGATGCAGTAACGGGTGTCTACGATGCTCCCGCAGGCGTTACATACCGATATAGCCGTATGCGTACCCTGCACCTGACGGTACCGTTGATGATAGAGTTCCAGCCTACGATGTGGCGGCGTCATAACTTTTTCCTGACTGCGGGCGTTGTCGGCGGGTGGAACGTAATGAATACATACAGAGTGATGTACGACGACCCCTCGGAAGGGAGGGTCAATAGGGTAGAGTCGCGAGGCTTGCAGACCAACCCGCTGACACTCGATATTATGGTGCAGGTAGGGTATTCATGCATAGGCTTCTACGCTAAATACTCGCCTGTGGGCGTATTCCAGCGAGGCAAAGGAGCCGACGTCCACGCAGCGTCGATAGGCTGTATGCTTCACTTCTGATGAAAAGCAATAAAAACAGATTACTTGTCCCAGAAACAGAGGCTATACCGTCGTATGGTCTCTGTCTTTTGGTTTTGGTTCGAGATTAGCTATGTTTGTGGGTTCTTGGATTTTAGGGTAAGATTAAGTATAAGTTTTGGGTTGAAAAAAAATACCTAAACGACCTAATAAAAAACAACTATTCTTTGATTAGTTTTGAGCCTTTATCGTTTATTTTAGGAGGATTTCTTCTAATACCAGTGTGGTTAATATACACTTGAGTAAAAAGAAAATAGAATATAGAAGAAAGGATGCCCACTATTATCATATTACACAAAAACTTATAGTTTTCCAATGTATTTGCGATATCTTTGTTTAAGGAATAATCATAAAAGAAAGCAATTATTGTTATAAGTAGGAAAATTCTGGTGTTTTTGTACACATTTTTTTCTTTAGACAAAGTTTTGTACTCTTCATACATCACTTTGTTATTATCTATGATTGATTTCTCTCTTATTTCATATAATGAGTAATAATCTCTTCTATCAAACATATTTAGACAGAAAAATCTTGTTATGACAGTTATAGCTCCTCCTATTATATAAGATATTGTCATAGCAATGAAATAACAAAACATAAATGTAGTTATAAATATGAGAATATTTAATACATTGATTGATGTTTCAATGGTTTCTATAATAGATTTACCTAAACATTCAAAACTCAGAATATCAGAAACAAAAAATGCGCTAGCGAATGTCAGTAAAAGACAAAATAGATATAGCTTATTTTTTGATAAAAGGCTAGCCATTGATAAAATAAAGGATGTCATACTAAGTAATTTATTATTGGTTTTAAATTGATTGAGTTTGTGGTGCTCGGATTTTTCGGCAAAGTTAGGTATAAATTTCGGTTTATGCTACATCCGTGAGACGCATTTTATCGTCGGCAGCTTGTAGTTTCAACTGGTGACAATTTGACACCGTTTCATTTCCTTCCTTCTTAAGTCTCTCTTTCAATTTATTCCAATATTTCCGTGCTGTAATAAAATCTTTAGCATCGGTTAAAATGGCAACGATGTCTACGATAGAGAAATACCATTTCTCGTTTTGGTCGTCCCAGACGGAACGCACTTTGCGTTCCTCAAAAAGTTTTACAGCTTCCTTTTTCATTTTCTACAATAATGTAATAGATAGTTCGTTGATAGGGCAAAGATAATAATTAGTTTCAGATTACAAATCAGTGATTTTGTAGGGTAAACACGAAGAAAGGCAGACATGCGCCTGCCCTCGACTGGTAGCGGGAACGAGAGTTGAACTCGTGACCTCCGGGTTATGAATCCGACGCTCTAACCATCTGAGCTATCCCGCCCTGATATTTTTGGGACTGCAAAGGTAGTACTTTTTTTCGTATTACAAAAACTTTAACTAATTTCGCACCGAAATAGATTTATAATACCGTACCGCTTCCCCGACAACCGATATGCAAGAATCTCTGCAAACAAAAATAGATGCTTTGCCGCACCTGCCTGGTGTGTATCAGTTTTTCGACGCAAAAGGTACGATTATCTATATCGGTAAGGCAAAGAATCTGAAAAAACGGGTGTCCTCGTATTTCGTCAAAACGCCCGATTCGCCCAAGACAGCCATATTGGTGCGGCAGATAGTGGATATTCGCTATATAGTGGTGAAGACCGAGAACGACGCTCTACTGCTCGAGAGCAATCTGATAAAACGCTTCTTGCCTCGTTATAACCTGATGCTCAAGTATGGCACTACTTACCCGTATCTGTGTATCACCAAAGAGGATTTTCCTCGCGTATTCAAGACCCGAAAGATACTGCCCGACTGCGAACTCTTCGGCCCTTACAGCATAGCCGGTACTCTGAACGCCTTATTGGAACTGATAAAGACAATATATCCTGTGCGTTCGTGCAAACTGCCTCTTACTGAGGAGAGTATTGCTAAGAAACGTTATAAGTTGTGTCTGGAATACCATATCAAAAACTGTCGCGGTGTTTGCTGCGGATTGCAGTCGAAAGCCGACTACAACGCTATGATAAGCGATATACGCACCATTGCCAAAGGGCACTCGCATATAGTCGAAAAATATCTTCTCGATAATATAAAGATACTCTCGGAGCAACTCCGATTCGAAGAGGCTCAGCGGCTCAAAGAGAAGTACGATGCAATCAGAGAATATCGTCAGAAGACCGTTATCACCACACAGTCGGACGCCACTCTCGATGTCTTCTCGTTCGACACCGACCAGACTACCGTATATATCAATATGTTGAGAGTGGTCAATGGATCTATAATACAGAGTAATACGATAGAATATAAAAAGAATATCGAAGAAGTAGACGGCGAAGTCTTCTCGAGCGGCATAGCCGAATTACGCGAAAAATATGCGTCGGAGGCGTGTCAGATAGTAGTGCCTTTTGTGCCCGAATTTACGATAGACGGGGTAGAATATATCGTTCCCAAACGCGACTACAAGAAGGAGTTACTCGATTTGTCGCATCGTAATGTATTGCAATACAAAAAAGATAAATATACACAAGCCCAAAAGCTCAACACCAACCAACGCAACTATGCTCTGATGAACGAGATACGCGAAATGCTTCATCTGGACAATATGCCGCATACGATAGAGATGTTCGACAATTCGCATACGGCAGGCGATGAGGCTGTGGCGGCGTGTGTGGTTTTTCGCAACTTGCGACCGCTCAAAGAGCAGTATCGCAAATATATCATCAAGTCCGACGGTGGCGGCGACGATTACGCTTCGATGAAGGAGGTGATAAATAGACGTTACAGCCGTATGATTTCGGAAGGTTCTAAGCTGCCCGACCTCATACTCGCCGACGGTGGCAAGGGGCAGGTGTCGGCGGTGAGGAGCGTGCTGGAGGCACTTGGGATAGCGGTGCCCGTGGCGGGACTTGCCAAAAACGACAAACACCGCACAAACGAACTGATATTCGACGACAAGGTGATAGGATTGAAGCCGCAAGATAGTGTTTTTAAGTTCTTTACAAAGATGCAAGACGAGGTGCACCGTTTTGCAATAACGTTCCATCGCGATAAACGCAGCAAAAAACAGGTTGCCTCAGAACTCGACGATATAAAAAACATCGGTGAAACCACGAAAAAGACTCTTTTACAACACTTCAAAAGTGTGGAGAGGATAAAAAAAGCCGACTTCGACGAGCTCGAAAAAATTATTGGTAAAAATCGTGCAAAAATATTAATTTCGCACTTTGGTAGTTATTCGGATAATAAATAAATAATTCTATTATAAATATAACATAAAATCAGCAAATTATGAAAAAGGCATTTTATTTAATAATCGCTATTATTACAATTATGACTGCGTGTAGAGGAAAACAGGAACAAAGAGTGAACCCGTTCTTCGAGGAATGGGGCGGCGAATTCGGCTTACCGCCGTTTGCAGAGATTACCGATGCGGACTATCGTCCCGCCGTATTGGAGGGTATCAGACAACACGATGCGGAGATAAAGGCTATTATCGACAACCCCGATGCTCCGACGTTTGCAAATACCATAGAGGCGTACGACCACTCGGGACAGCTTTTGGGTAAGGTCGTCGGTGTGCTTTTCAACCTCAATTCGACCAACTCCAACGACTCGCTGAAAGCTATCGTGGAGTTTGCTCTACCGCTACTGTCGGAGCATAACGATAATATATTTATGAACCCCGACTTCTTCAAACGAGTGGAGACAGTCTACAAAAACCGCGATAAGGAGCAGCTCACCACCGAACAGCAGAGAGTACTCGAGGAGATTTATAAGCAATTCACCCGCAACGGTATCAACCTGCCTGCCGACAAACAGGCTCGTCTTCGGGAGCTAAACAAACAAATCGGTCTCTTGCAGCAGAAATTCTCTAACAATATGCTTGCCGAGACCAATGCTTTCACACTCGTAGTGGACAAGAAAGAAGACCTCTCGGGATTGCCCGAAGGCGTCATAGAGGCGGCTGCCGACGAGGCGAAAGCCACAGGCAACGAAGGCAAGTGGGTGTTTACGCTGAAGAATCCGAGTTATGTGCCTTTTATGCAATATGCAGACAATAGAGAGCTTCGCGAAAAAATGTTCCGTGCATACTCTATGCGAGGCAACAACAACAATGCAAACGACAATAAGCAGGTGATACTCGACCTGATGAAGCTACGTATAGAAAAAGCTTCGCTGCTGGGATACAATACGCCTGCCGATTTTTTCCTCGACAACTCGTTGGCAAAGACCCCCGACAATGTTTATAAGTTACTGAACTCTATTATGCCCGCAGCTCTGAAAAAAGCTAAAAGCGAGGTGGTAGAGATGCAGAAAATAATCGACCGACAGAAAGGAGGATTCAAGCTACAGCCTTGGGATTGGGCATATTATGCCGAGAAACTAAGAAAAGAAAAGTACGACCTCAACGAAGACGAAGTCAAACAATACTTCAAAATGGAGAATGTTCGCCAAGGAGTATTCGACTGTGCATCAAAGTTGTATGGTATCGGTTTCGAACCAATCAAAGATGCTTCCATCTATTATCCCGAAGTAGAGGCATTTAAGATTACAAACAAGGCAGACGGATCTTTGGTAGGTATCTTGTACACAGACTATTATCCGCGCGACAGCAAACGCGGCGGTGCGTGGATGAACAACTTCCGCGACCAAGAGGTGATAGCAGGCAAAGATATTCGCCCGATTATAGTAAATGTGGGCAACTTTACCAAACCGACTACCTCGAAGCCCTCGTTGCTCACTACTGATGAGGTAGAGACTATGTTTCACGAGTTTGGACACGCTCTGCACGGCTTGCTGTCGAGGTGCAACTACCGTACGGTGAGCGGCACCAATACTCCTCGCGACTTTGTGGAGATGCCCTCGCAGATAAACGAAAACTGGGCTTTCCAACCCGAGGTACTCAAGACCTATGCCAAACACTACAAAACGGGCGAGGTCATACCCGACTCTTTGGTACGGAAGATAAACACAACAGCTACATTCAACCAAGGGTTTATGACTACCGAGTTGGTAGCAGCGGCTCTGCTCGATATGAAGTGGCATACGCTCAAATCAGTAGACGGCATCGATGTCATAGCATTCGAAAACAGGGCTGTCAAAGAGATGGGGCTTATAGATGAAATCATTCCTCGTTACCGCTCTACATACTTCAACCATATTTTCAACTCCGGTTACTCTGCCGGTTATTACGCATATCTGTGGTCTGAGATGCTCGAGAAAGATGCTTTCGAGCTTTTCCGACAAAAGGGCATATTCGATGAGGCGACAGCTAAGTCGTTCAAAGAAAATATCCTAGAAAAAGGTTCGTCGGACGACCTGATGAAACTATACCGACAGTTCAGAGGACAAGACCCGTCGATAAAACCGATGTTGCAAGCGAGAGGACTGCTGCAGTAGACAGTGAATTTTTTTGTTAAAAAGATGTAAAGGACAATGTTTTATAAAAAAACTTGTCCTTTTTTCATTGTAAACTTGCGTTTATATGAAAAAAGTTATATTTTTGTACTTTCGATATTATAGGGAAATTATACATATATGCCTTATAACGTGAATAATAGACGAATTAATTATATTATCAATTTATAAAACTTTCAATATTTATGAAATCTACAGTTACAAGATTATTAGTATTGAGTATATCGTTGGTATTTGCTATCGGTATGTGGGGACAAGATCCCATAGCATTCCGTCCGTACTATTGGAACGGATTCGAAGATGCTACCGAAAACGCAAACTGGACAATGGTATCAGACAATAGCAACCCGCTTAATAAATGGGTTGTAGGTAGTGCTATGAGCAGTATCAGTACGAACTCTACAAAACTACTGTACATCTCGTACGACAACGGTACAAGTGCAGGATTCAACGGTAATGGTTCTACTGTAATTATGGCGTATAGAGACTTCACTATACCTGCAGGAGGCACATACTCTTTCTATCTCGACTATAAGCACAAAGCCGAGGCGGGCGACTCTCTATTCATCTGTTGGGTCGACGACCCGAGCGTCAATATCCCCACTACGACGACAGGAGTATTACCTTCGTGGGTGAAGCAGTATGCAAAAAAGATTGACGTGATTGATGTCAAATCAAACTATTGGAAAGTTAGCTCATTTACGGTATGCGGTGGCTCTGCGGGTAAGTTAGTTTTCGTCTGGAAAAAGAGCAATCCTTCTTCGAGTGTAAACAATATCCCTGCCGAAATAGGAGTAGATAACGTACAGTTAAACAAAAATTCGCCTCTACGCTACTTCACAGGCTTCGACTCTGCCGAAGAGATACAAGGCTGGACTCTGCACAATACTCCCGAATTTGGAAGTGTTGTCAATAAGTGGATGATAGGCAGCTCCGTATCGATGTCTAATCAAAACTCGCTCTATATATCGAAAGACAACTCTAACTTCTCGTACGACGGTAGTGCTGAGGGAATTGTCTCGGTTGTCAAAGATTTTACCTTACCTGCCGAAGAGTGGTTCAATATAGAGTTCGACTTTATCTGTGGTGGCGACGCTCAAGACTATATGCATGTAGCTTGGCTCGATAGCCCTACCGATAGTAGTTTCTATAACTGGGCAAGTTCGGGAAGTATCCCAAGTCCGACAATAATCAGCAATGCTAAAATAGTGGTAAAAGACGGTAAACCTAAGGTAAGCCGTATGCCGGCTTGGACGCACGCTGCTTTTCAGGTAAAAGGGATAGGACGCCCCGTACGACTCGTATTTTACTGGGTAAATAATTCGAAAAAGACATACAACCCGCCCGTAGCGATAGACAACTTCTTGCTTACAAGAGGTCTCGACAGTTCGTCATTGCACCAAGAAATACTGCCTGCTCCTTGTGCTACTCCTATTATCAGCGAGGCTAAAGCTATCGGTGGAGGTATTGTCGTGTCGTGGGACGACGACGGAACATCTACCTACGAGATAGCATACAGAAATGCATACGATACGCTCGACGGTATATTCCAGACAGTAAACAATGTGCGTTCTCCGTATACTATCAACAACTTAGGTAAGGGCTCTTACTCGGTATTCGTACGTAAGGTATGTATGGGCTCGTATACACAATGCGGTGTTACGGTGAACGATACAAGTGCATGGGCTACGAAGCATCAGTTGGTAGTGCTTACAGGACAAGGATGTATCAACTACGGCGATATAACAAACCCGCAGGTAGCGACCGCTTATATAAATATTGGACAATGGACTCCCCCGGCAGTGAACCAAGCTTTTCAGCAGGTATTGGCTCCTGGAGACATAGCAAGTGAAGGTCGACATAAAGTGATAACTACTATGGAATACGACCCGAGAACTGTTACTAACGAATCGAGTGATACTATACTACCCGGACTGCTTACAATACCTTATGGCGAGTTGGCTACCGTAAAACTCGGAAATGAAATTAATGGAGCCCAATGTGAGGGGCTTGTCTATAAACTGAATGTCTCCCCGGAACACGCTCTGCTTATAATGCGATATGCCGTTGTACTCCAAGAACCCGGGCATCCTGCATCCGACCAGCCTCGATTTAGACTCGAAATATTAGACCACGCAGGTAATCTTATAAGTCCCACCTGCGGTAATATACAGTTCATACCCGGTACCAACACTCAAAATTGGCATACAGTAGGCTCTGGATCAGAAAAGGTACAATGGAAAGATTGGAGTACTATAGGTCTGAATCTATCGCAATATGTAAACCAAGAGATAAAGATACGTCTCTCGACGTGGGACTGCTCGCAGACCGGACACTACGGATACGCTTACTTTATGCTCAACTGTGTGCCTCAGGCTTTCTCGGGCTTCAGCTGTAGGACAGATAAAGTCGATACCATATACGCTCCGGCAGGTTTCTCGTATTGTTGGTTCAAAAAATACAACCCCGACGGTACTATTGCTCATACCGAACACGACTCGTTGAATACCATTACCTGTCTTAGCGACAAACGAGGTTTTGTGCCGTCTTCGACATCCGACACAAGCACCTACGTATGTAAGATAATGCTTAAGACCGAAGCGGGTACAATGCAGAGTTGCTACTTCGGGCTTACTACTCGTTTGGCTCCTCGTGTACCAAAAGCTCGCAATAGTTATAGTGTAGTACAAAAAGACTGTCAGAATAAGGTACAGTTGAACGATAGCAGCGTAGTATATATAGGCGATGTAAATTCCGGACAGACAGAACCCACAAACGGAGTACGCTGGGTAGTACGCAAAGGAGGACCTTCAGGACCGATAATATTCAGAACTACCGAGTCGAATCCGTTGATGATATTCCCCAACGAAGCGAGCAGCTATCATATCACACAGGTAGCTCTGTATACAAGAGCCTGCAACGATACTGCGACCTTTACAATAGATGTGCCGCGAATAGGTAATATCATTAAAAACAGCCGTGTAATCACTTGCGACCAGCGTCTGCCATATATGTGGCGAGGACGAGCTCTGACTGTCGACGGACAATATCAAGATATAGTGCATATGTCTAACGGCTGCGATAGTATATTTAATATCGACTTCAAAGTAGAGTCGACGATACAAACTATCATAGATAGCACTATCTGTCAAGGTCAGACGGTAACATTTGAGGGTGAAGTGCATAGTAAATCAGGTACTTACTCCAAAACGTATTCTACTTCGGTGGGTTGCGATAGCACAGTAACGTTGAATCTTACCGTAAATCCGGTCATCGATATATCGTTGGTACCGTTCCAGGCTCCAATATGTGCCGACGACCCACAATTTGCTATAAAGTATACCAACTCGGGTAGTACTGCTCCCAATAGATACACCCTTAAGTTCGAGGGCGATGGCAATCCGTTCGGAGTAAGCAACGGTACGTTCGATATCAACGACCCGCAACAAGCGATAATGATACCGATACCTGCCAAGATACGTCCCGATAACTATCAGGTAAAAATACTATTCGAAGATACGATATACAAATGTCCGGGAAGCGATATAAATATTCCGTTCGAAGTGAAATACAAATCGAATATCATAGAGCAAAACTGGAACGACGTAATAGCCGTACTCAATCGGCAGTACAACAACGGCAACGACCAAGGCTATGATTTCTCGGAATTTAAATGGTTCAAAAACGGCCAAGAGATACAGGGTGAGACCAAGTCTTATCTATATATCCCGGGCGGGCTCGAAGTCGGAGCCGACTATCAGGTACAGCTTACCCGAAAAGGCGAAAACTACCCGATATTCACTTGTCCGGTAAAGGCACAAGCATACTCGGGCAACACCACACCTACATTCGTATCGGCTGCGTCTCCTTTGAGAGTATACAACTTGTCGGGAAAAGCACAAGTGAATATATATAGTATTACCGGTGTATTGGTATCGTCGCAGACTATAACGCCGCAGTCGTCGGAATACGTTATGCCGTCGGCTTCGGGAGTGTATATCGTCAACATACGCTTCGATAGCGGTCTGACGAAAGTATTCAAGATTGTTGTCGGACAATGATGTTCAAAAGGAGAAACATAAATATTTTAGGATAATGGAAAAGTTGAATCAATTGACGAGGAAAACGTTATTATTGTTAAGTATAGCTACCTTATCTGTGCTCGGCTTACGGGCACAGAATAAGGCTGCTGACGAAGAGGTTTTAACTCAGTCGACTAAGACGAGGCATTACCTTGGCGGATGGTTATATACCGGATATTCGCGGTTGATACACGATATCGACCGTACAAGTGTCATCGGTGGTATCGGAGCAGGTATCGGTGTCGGCTATCAACTGCGTATCGAAGACTTTTTGTTCAAGACAGGTCTCGAATTCGAATTTATCAATTCGTCCAATAATGTCAAGGGACTTTCGGCAGAGAAATGGATCAAATACAAAGACCCGATAAAGCCGAGTGGCGGAGTAGGTAGTGATACTATCAGATTTAGATATAAAGCTATCAGACATACCGACGGGCAAAACGTAGGAATACTTAACGTGCCATTGATGGCGGGTATGAGGATAAAAGCCAACTACGACTATTACTTCTTGGCAGGGGTCAAGGTGGGGCTTCCGGTATTGGGATACAATGTTACAAATGGCAAATTCACTACCGAAGGCTTCCACGAAGAGTATATAGATACATTCGTAAATATGAAAAACCACTTCTACGGGGTGCAAAAAGTAAAAAGCGAAACCCATCCATCGAAGTTTGGCAATATCAATCTTATGGCATCGTTGGAGGTAGGGCTCGAAGTGAACCAATGGCTCGACAAGGCTATGGGCATAGACAGCAAGAGCACCAAGACCATGAAACCTAAGACAGTGGGCAAGGGTAAAAACAAACGACAATATCAACCTTTCGAAAGAGAAACTCCGAGTATGAGAGCAGCTCTGTTTGTAGATTACGGTTTGATGAATATCAACGACAATGCAAATACGGGAGGCGAATATCCTTCGGAGCCCAAAGGATTCGACGAAAGTTCGCAGGCAGTAATCTTCGAACAACACAACTTACTTACTACCAATCGTGCTTTCGAAGACGGCAAGGCCAAAAAGGTTGTGCCCTTCGTAGTCGGTGTAAAAGGTACGGTATTTTTCGATGTTACCAAACCTAAGTTGGCACCTGCACCACCGCCGCCGCCACCGCCGCCGCCACCACCACCGCCACCGCAATTGATTACGGGTAAGATTGTCGACCTCGAAACAGGTAAAGAGATAAACAACGCCCGAGTGGTAATGAAAGACACCACAGGTAAAGTTCTCTATTCGGAGGCACTCAAAAATTATGGTGTGTTCAATACCAAACTACGCAGGACAGGAGTCTACAAGGTGGAAGTTACCGTGCCAAACTACTACCAATATAGTCGACTTGCCTCTAACGTAGGCGATACGCTGATGATTTATATACAGCCTATCAAGAAGGGTACGACATTCGTAATAAAGAATATATACTTCGATTTCGACAAGACGACTCTTACACCCGAGTCGAATGCAGAGCTCGACAAGCAGGCTGAATTCCTCAAAGAAAATCCCGATATACATATACTCATCACGGGTCATACCGACTCCAAAGGATCTGACTCGTACAATATGAAGTTGTCGGAAGGACGTGCTATCGCAGTGATGAATGCTCTGATAGAACGCGGTATAGCTCCCGAACGCCTCAAGGCAGAAGGACGCGGTGAGACACAACCTGTCGCTACCAACGATACCGAAGAGGGAAGAGCCGAAAACAGACGTATAGAGATAGAGATACAGTAATCATAGGTTTTTGAATCGTTAATAAGATTGCTATAATAAATTAGTTTTTGAAAGCGAGGTTGTCCGTAAGTGAGGGCAGCCTCGCTCTTTTTGGATATCGGAGGGTGACAACAATTCTATTCAATTACTTAATTTGTTACGCACTGTCGGTCGTTTTTTGCTATGCAAAAAAAGTGCTACCTTTGCCTCAAAATAATAATGAAACTATTATGACCTTATTAGTGTATCCGCAAGACAGAAAGCAGGCAGAAATACTTACAGAACTTTTTAGAGAAATGAAAGTCCGTTTCGAGTACGATGATATTTCATACGAAGAAATCGACCGAGCATTTGAAAAGGGAATGAGAGATATAGCCGAAGGTAACTTCTTTACTCACGAGGAGGTGATGGAGGAGGCAGATGCTATATTATCGGGTAAGGTAACAACGGATTGATATAAATAATGCGTATAGTTTGGACGTCGGATGCTAAATCGGAATATCGTCAAACACTTCGGTTTTGGATGAAAAACAATGATACCGATAAGTATGCTGTGGTAATTGCAGGTCAGGTAAAGAGTTACTTAAACACTATAAAGAAATACCCCGATCTGGGGCGGATAGTATCGGAAAGAAACAAATACAGAAGAATAGTTATACTTCGTAGTTACTCACTGTATTACACCTTGTTGGAAGAAAGTAATACTATTGTTGTCTTTGCTTTTAAAGACAATTGTAGCGATCCTAAGAAACTAACATTTTTATAACTTTTGCTCATTGCCTCTACATTTTTCGATTACAACCGGCAGTGCGAAGCACAAATACACGATTAAAAGCTTACACAAAAATCTTCATTTTTTGCAGAATGCAAAAAAAGTACTACCTTTGCTTCAACGTATATAGTTATACACTATTTTATTATGAATACCAAAATAAGACTACCATTGGCAAGTCCCCATTTTTTTACCGACAACAACGGAAATTCTATCGTTGTACTATCGAATGAGTATTACAATGAATTATTGCAGACTATAGAGAAGCTCTCGGAAGACTTGGACGACATACGGGCTATCGAAGATGAAAGAGCCTCGCCCTCGCCTGCCGAACCTATTGATATTTTTTTCGAGAGGGTCGAACGGTATAGAGCAAAAAATGGTATCTGAGAGGAAGTATACCGTATTGGTTAAGAAGAGAGTGGCGAAACTTATGCAAACTCTCTCGGAGCCATACTATTCGGCATTGAAGAGTGCGATGTATTCGCTCGCCGACAATCCTCGACCGTACGGTTATAAGAAGCTGAGAGGTGAGAGCGGATACAGAATCAGAGTGGGCGACTATCGGATTGTGTACGAGATATTCGACGATATTGTTACTGTGGAAATAATAAAAATTAATCACAGAAAAGAGGTATACAAGAAGAGGTAAAAATTCGATTATAACCGGCAGTGCGAAGCACAAATACACGATTAAACGCTTATACGCTTCAACATATACATATCACTCAAACAAATCGGCGTGAGTGCCGGTATTTAAAAGATATAGAATACAACGATTCTTCTCTATCTTATAAATAAGAAGCCAATCGGGCAATATATGACACTCCCTGAAGCCTTTGTAATTCCCAGTCAAAGCATGATCTTTATATTTAATATCCAAGTCTTTGCCACTTGCCAGAACTTTGATTACTTCGAGCAATCGATCGATAGGCAAACCTCGTTTCTGTGCTAACTTATAAGACTTTTTGAATTGATTGGAGAAGTCTACTTTATACATACGTCAGTCAGGCATTAATTTTTTTCAGAAAGTCGTCGAAGTCTTTACATTCTGTTACCCGTCCTTTTTCGATATCTTCAATTGCCTTGTCGAGACCGTTTGGTTTTTTCTTTTCGACCTTTGCAGTGGCTCCCAAAGCGATAAAAGCCTCTATCAGTTTTTTGAAGACAATGTTTCTGCCGTCGTATTCCAATGTTATAGTTGCCATAGTTACAATACATATATTATTTAGTAATATCACCGCAAAGATAGTAAATTAATTACGAATTACAAATTTTGCGAGTAAGCGAGAGTAGAGCCGAACTTGTTCGAGCTATGCCGAGCGGGAGCACTTGAAAAGCCGCAGGAAAAATGTTTTACAAAGTAAAAGACCAGCAGTGCGGAGCAAATTACGACCAGCAGTGCGGAGCAAATTACGATTTTAATTTGTGCGAAGCACAATTACACGATTAAACGCTTAAACGATTACACAGATACAGCAAATACACAAAAATCTTCATTTTTACTTCTTCATTTTTTTGCAGAATGCAAAAAAAAGTGCTACCTTTGCAGCTGCGAATAATTTTATAGTAATGAGGATGAGGACTCAAAAGAGGAAAACACTACCGCTACACTCTGCGAGGCTACGCATAGCCTCTATTGGGGTATTAACGAATATCCCCCTCCTCTCCCTATGGGCATTTGTTTATAAATATATTATATATTATTCATCTATGCACGCTTTGGTAACCTGCCGAGGGGTGCCTTTCGGCGTATGTATACCGCCGAACAATGATAATACCGGAAATAAAATATATATAATAAATATACACTATATAAAAAACAAAACACTTTAATGATATGAAGAAAGCTATACTTTTTCTTTTATTTTTCGCTGCCCTCGCTTCCGTAGCCGTAGGGCAAAACGAAACCGACTGGTTCAAGACCCGATGGATAGCTCCCGCAAATGGAACTATTAGATTTCCTGCTACAGGAAGTGGATATACTATAAGGTATGTGCCTATAAACCATATTACAGGAGCTCCGATAGGTGCTATGCAGACCATATCTCCTGCATCTTCGGGGCAGGTTATAAGTGGGCTTACTGCAGGGTGGACATATCGTATAGATGCTTACGGCGGTACTTTCAATAGGGTTAATTTTGGTTCTTTTTATAACAATAAACAAGATATAGTTCGCTTAGAGCAGTGGGGTACTACCCAATGGGCTACGATGAATCAGGCATTCTATGGTTGCGAAAATATGGACGTAACGGCAACCGATGTGCCCGACCTCTCTGCTTGCCAAGATGTAAGTCTTATGTTTTTCTTTTGTAAAAGTCTTGTAAATGGTAATGGCTCTATATCTGGTTGGCAGACGGCAAATATTACCAATATGCAGGGTATGTTCCAAGGAGCTACTGCATTTAATCAACCATTAAATAACTGGAACACACAGAGTGTAACCAATATGGATGCTACATTCAATGGAGCAACTGCATTCAATCAGCCATTAAGTAACTGGAATACACAGAGTGTAACCACTATGAATTATATGTTCTCCAGAGCAACTGCATTCAATCAGCCGCTAAACTGGAATACGGCAAATGTTACCAATATGGGTTATGTGTTCCAAGGCGCTACTTCATTTAATCAGCCGCTAAACTGGAATACGGCTAATGTTACCACTATGGTGGGGATGTTCTCCGGAGCAACTTCATTTAATCAGCCGCTAAACTGGAATACGGCAAATGTTACCAATATGGGTTATATGTTCTACGGAGCTACTTCGTTCAACCAGCCGCTGACCAACTTCAATACTCAGAATGTTACCGATATGGGTTATATGTTCTTTAGAGCTACCGCATTCAATCAACCGCTAACCAACTTCAATACTCAGAATGTTATCAGTATGCGGGGAATGTTCTACCAAGCTACGGCATTCAACGGAGACGTAAATAGTTGGGGTAATAAGGTGAAAAATGTTACAACTATTGAAGATATGTTCAATGGAGCTACTTCGTTCAATCACTCATTGGAAGATTGGGTATTAAAAGCAGGAGTTAATACTGGAAGTGCATTTGCAGGTACAAGTATAGACTGTCATAATCTTACCGTTACCCTCGAAGGATGGGCAAAGAATAGCGAATACGTTTTTTTCGATGACTATGAAGCACGAGAATCTTACTTTTCCCCAATCCTTAGTATATCATTTCCATCTCAATACGGCTATAAGGCAAAACATCTGGCCGAGTATTTAATGGCTTATAAGAGAATATCTGTATACTTAAGCAATCAACGATATATTCCCGACTGCAACGGTACGGAAGAAGCCACAGGATATATATTAGAGATAGACTCACGCCGTATGCTACGGGGGCGGCTACTCCCACAAATAGACAGGTAAATATCAATGTAGTAGGTACCAACTTTTCGGCAAAGTATACCGAGATAGGCAATCCGTCGAATACGGGTACGGTAACGGGGCTTAATACGGGCAGTGCCATTACCTTGCCCTCGCCCGGAAAGTATACTATTGCCGTATATGCTCCCGATGGTGGCTCTATAACGGCTCTCTCTACCACCACTGCTCCGCTTTCCAACGGATATATTACCAACATTGCCCAGTGGGGTACTACCAAGTGGCAATCGCTAAAAGATGCCTTCAAGGGTTGTAGCGGACTTACTCGTCTATCTGCTGCCGACCAGCCAAATCTATCGGAGATTACGAGCCTCGAGGCGATGTTCCAGAATTGTACGGGACTTATAAGTGTACCGAATATAAATAAATGGAATCTTTCGAATGTAACATCACTAAAGTCAATGTTTGCAGGAACTACGGCATTTAATCAATCTCTACAAAATCTCGATGTATCTCATATTGCCGACTTCTCGGGTATGTTTTCGGGGGCTACTGCATTCGATCGATCGCTTGGTTACTGGAATCTTAGCGGTATTACCGATGGTAATACCGCAATGCTCAATATGTTTGACAACTCCGGACTTAGCTGCCTATCGTATCACGCTACTCTTAGCGGCTGGAGCATAAAACCGTCTACTCCAAGTAATATCCGACTCGGAGCAGCAAATATAAATTACAGCAATGCTGCTGCCGCAATACGTACTAACTTACAGACAAACAAAGGCTGGACGTTCGTAGGCGACCAACTCTCGGCAGGCTGCGGTGGAGCCGACGCTTCGGGTCGATACATTACCGTATGGGATACTCGTAATTCAAACTCTCCTCTTCGTATAAGACCCAATATACAGGCAACTAATGTTACGATAGATTGGGAAGAGGTGGGTAACCCTTCAAATAATGGAACTACTAACTCATTTTATGTTGATTTACCACATGCAGGAGTATACCGTTTAAAAGCTGCTATCAGTAATAATACTGCATTAATTAAAGCTTCCTATACAAATACGGAAATAAAGACTCTACTTTATGTAGAACAGTGGGGTAATACTCCTTGGAAATATTTAACTGAAGCTTTCAGTGGAGCAATTAATTTGCAAGTACTTGCCACTGATGTACCTAATTTTAGCCAAATGGATCAGTTTGGCAGTATAGAAGGAATGTTTGAAGGATGTATCTCCCTTACTTCTGTTCCCTCTATAACGAGTTGGAATTTAAATTATTTGGGACAGTATAGGAAAAGTCTTAGCAAATTCTTTCTAAATTGTAAAAACTTCGACCAAGACCTTAATGCTTGGGATGTCTCATCTATTAAAGATATGAGTAGTATTTTCGAAGGATGTACCTCATTCAACCACCCTCTTAATAACTGGAATGTATCAAACGTAACCAGTATGAATAGAATGTTTGCAAGAACACCGTTCAACCAAGATATATCGGGCTGGGATGTATCAAATGTAACCAATATGGGAGAAATGTTTGCAAGCAACACCTCTTTTAATCAGCCGATAGGCTTGTGGGGTAGCAAGATGGCTAATGTTACTTGGGCAATAGGTATGTTCAGCGGAGCTACATCATTCAATCAGGATTTAGGTGCGTGGAAACTGACAAATATTTACTATTTCGAAGGAGTATTCCCTAATAGTGGAATGAGTTGCGAAAACTACTCTGCCTCTCTTATAGGCTGGGCAGCTCAGCCCGAGTCGTGGCATGCTGTTCGTCGTGGATCTTATGGCAGTAAATCTCTACTAAAATATAATGCAGCCGCACGTGCCGCACGTAATCTCCTTATAAGTAAGGGGTGGATGGATGAGATGGAATATTATGTTCCCGACTGCCAAGATAATTTCTACGAGACTACTTGGGAGGTAGGGCACAATATTAATCCTAATGCCGATACTCTTACAATCAATGCTATCGGTACCAACTTTACGGTCGTATGGGAGGCGATAGATAGCACCCAGAATCCTCCTGCACGTGAAGTGGGTATGGATGCTGCCGCAAATGCTTCACCCGGGCATCCGTACACTTTAATGCAAGATCAATGGTCAAAAGCAAGAGTTCCCGGCAAGGTAAAAGTAAAAGTCCTCCCAGGCGAAGGCACTCTTACCGGACTCAATATGCGCGGAGTAGACCCCGGTAAACTCGTAAGTATCGACCACTGGGGCAATAACAAGTGGCAGCGGCTCGACTCGGCATTTATCGGTTGCGAGCGTATGGAGCTAAAGGCTACCGACACTCCCGACCTTAGCGAGGTAACAGGCAACGATGGACTTAAATATATGTTCTGGGGCTGTATGGCGATGACCGACCTACACGACAAGATAGGCACTTGGGACGTAAGCACGATAAAGAATACGGCAGGTATGTTCGGTATGGCTTCTGCTTTCAATCGCAATATAGGTAGCTGGGATGTATCTAATGTAACCGATATGAGTAGTATGTTTATTCGTGCTGCTACCTTCAACCAACCGATAGGAGGCTGGAATGTATCGAAAGTAACCAATATGAGTGCTATGTTTTCTCATGCTGCTGCCTTCAACCAACCGATAGGTAGCTGGAACGTTTCGAAAGTAACCGATATGCGTAGTATGTTCGACGGAGCCGCAGCATTCAACAAACCGCTGAACGATTGGAACGTATCGAAAGTTACCAATATGAATTTGATGTTCAACACCGCTATTGCCTTCAACCAGCCTCTCGACCGCTGGGATGTACGTAAAGCGACGAGTATGGGGGCTATGTTCTACGGTGCTACTGCCTTCGACCAACCTCTTGGCAAGTGGAAACCATTCTCCAGCACCATGATGGGCGAGATGTTCGGTAACTCGGGTATGAGTTGTGTCAACTACTCGGGTACTCTCTACGGTTGGGCACAAAATGTCGATTCGCTAAAACCGAACGTGCTGATGACTCTGCAACACAATATGAAATATAACCGTCGAGGCAAATATGCTCGCAATAAACTGACGACAGCCAAAAACTGGACATTCGGGCAAGATACCGAAGACCTTACTTGCGGCTTGGGAGTGCCATTCCCCACCGACTACGTCTCGGAGTGGGACTTGTCGCAGCCTGTTCATATCACTCGCCCCGACGCAGCAACTACTCTTAAGACCAATCTCTGGGGTACGAACTTCGTAGTAGAGTGGCTCAATCTCAACGACGGTACTACGGGAGCAGCTACTGTAACTACCACTACCGAACCGTATACCATCACCGGACTTACGGCGGGCAAACGCTATCGCGTCGTTGCGTACGCAGACCCATCGAACCCGAGTAGTATACTTAGTAAATTGTCGTCAGCTTCTCGTTGTGATGTCAAACGCCTCGACTCCGTAACACAATGGGGTAACAACCGGTGGACATCTCTCAGAGATGCCTTCATGAATTGTACTCGTATGGACGTAACTGCAACCGACGTACCCGATCTACGCGGAGTAAAAAATTTGCACAGTATGTTTATGAATTGTACTAGTCTCGTATATAATCCCACGATAAATACTTGGCGTATTGATAGTATAATCTTTTTATTGAATGTCTTCAGAGGAGCAAAAGCATTTAACCAACCTCTCGATAACTGGAATACTGAGAATGTAACTCGTATGGACGGTCTGTTCTATGGGGCTGAGTCGTTTAATCAACCCATCGGAGGTTGGAATGTAGAGAAAGTATCTCGTATGGATAATATGTTCCATAATGCCGAGGCGTTTGACCAAGACCTGTCGGGCTGGACTTTAAAGAATGTTACCGATGCAATTGATATGTTCTCAGCTCCGCTCAATAAGGGTATGAGCTGTAAAAACTACTCCAAGACCTTGCAAGGCTGGGCAAACAACCCGCTCACCTACAAAGGGTTGAACTTCCCCGGTCAAGATAATAGGAAGTACAATATAATAGGTAAAGAGGCACGCGATATTCTGACGAAACCCATCGCCAACGGCGGTAAAGGCTGGACTATCACGGGCGACTCCGAAGATACTTACTGCGGTATCGACTATGTCTGGACGGGAGCCATTTCGACCGATATCACCAACGTCGGTAACTGGCAGGGCGGTCGTGTACCTGCGAGCAGCCCCACGCTAGGCGAGTTCAAAGAGACGGTAGCCTTCGGCTCTTTGGCAGTGCATGATATGCATATACCGTCGCTACCGTATACACCGCCCGGAAGCGATCCCAACGTGATATCGTTCTATAGCTTCGGCAACTTTATAAATAAATCGAATAAAAAGCTGGTGATAGAACCTAATGGCCACCTCTATATAGGCGGTCTGGTATTGGGTAGCGACTCGGCAAGCAAAGTCGATAAGATAGTAGTAAAGGCAGACAATACCCGCCCGAACGGCTCGCTTATCCTTGCCGGACAGCCATGCGATAAGCCCGTATATGCTACGGTAGAGATGTACTCTAAAGCCAGTAAGTCGGCAATGTCTATCTCTTGGACAGACAATATACCCGGCTCGCCCACATTCGGACAGTCCAT
>ERZ773070.416-NODE-416-length-31683-cov-5.635671_pt1 | contig 31683 bp, 33 predicted proteins | sample MGYA00580618_ERZ773070 | MGnify/ENA primary metagenome ERZ773070 (study PRJEB29015, sample SAMEA2738023) | human oral metagenome | biome: human oral; feature: human-associated habitat; material: dental | place: China | collected 2019 ... | reverse complement strand
CGATCGCGCGCATGACCTACCGCGACGCCATGGAGCGCTACGGCACCGACAAGCCATTACGGCTGCAGCTTCGGGTTGTAAAGCGGCTATTGACGTGGAGAAATTTTTGAGTCAAACGAAAAAATAGTACCTATCGCTATCGATAGTGAAAAAAGCAATATAAAATACTCACTTCGTGCGATTGTATACGGATAGATAAGATAATAATTTTGTAGATAATAGAAACCTTATAACAAATTAAAAAATCAGAACAATGAAAAGTATTGGAATTTTTTACGGTTCGTCGAGTGGTAATACCGAAACCGTAGCAAAACAGATTCAAAAAGGATTAGGTGCCGATGCTCAAATTTTTGAAGTATCGAAAGCAAAAAAAGAAGATTTGGAAAAGTTCGATAACCTTATTTTAGGTACATCGACTTGGGGATTTGGCGATTTGCAAGACGACTTCGAAGGCTTTATGTCTCAGATCGAAGCAGCAAATCTCAGTGGTAAGACTGTAGCTCTTTTCGGTTGCGGCGACCAAGAGTCGTACTCCGACACTTTCGTGAATGGTATGGGTCAGGTATGGCAAGCTTTGCAAAACAAAGGCTGCAAAATAGTAGGACAGACCTCTACCGATGGTTATTCCTTTTCTGCATCCGATGCAGTAGTCGACGATAAATTCGTAGGACTTGCAATCGACGAAAACAACCAAAGCGACATGACCGACGAACGTATTGCTGCATGGGTAGAAACTCTTAAATCTTCTCTGAGCTAATACGTTGTTAGTTTAATTTTTTTGACTAAAAGTTTGAGAGGACAAAGACTCTATTTCGAGTCGATGTCCTCTCTTCTTTTAAGGGAATTTATTGACGCATTTAGTTGCTAACAACATTTATTTCAAAATCTGTTTCTTCAGAAAAATTATTATATTCATCTTTGAATATCACTCCTATTTTATATTTTCCAGGAGTAGCATTATTACGTATTTCAAGAGGAAATTTCCACTGTTCATTATTCATTAAAACACCTTCTTTATAATCAGAACTTACATCAATATTTATAGCGGAAGCATTATAATTAGTCGGAAAATTTTTAAGTTGAACTCGATAGAAAATTTTACTTGTTGTTTGAGGTTCTTTTTGAATTTTTCCTGATATAAAATTATCAGTCGAGCCGCGGACTATTGTAGTATTATTGATATTAACATCTCTTGCTATTACTCTCCTTTGTTTTACTTTATGTTGAAAAGAAAAAACTTTTTCTCCGGACGTAGCGTTTTTAATAGAATAATGAAGAGTAACATCACCACTCTTAACAGACATCAGTTTAACCTTAAAGTTAGATATTGATGCAATATCATACCATTTATTTTTTTGAGTCGGCGAACTATTAAATTCAATACCGCCATCAAACTCATTAAACTTAATTTCATAATTATTTATCGGGTCTGTTTCTTTTCGAGGAGTAATACAAAATTGATATTCACATTCATCTCCTTGATAAATATCTCCGTTTGTTATTTTTTTAGGAGTTTCAACATAAAAGGTCATCATTGCGTAATTAATAGTTACAATCTCTTCTTTTTTTATTCCCATATCATTAAAAAATTCTATCGTAAACCTATGAGTTCCTTCATCATTACCTATATACTCAAAAATGTTATAGGTTTCATTTACCAGATAGGATTCATTAGGTACGAAAATACGTCCTAATTCATTTTTAAGTCTTCCTTTACCCGAATTATATATCACCCTTGCACGCATCTTTAATTTATCAAACGGATAGTTAGTTTTGATGTTTATTCTTATCCTCGTTGTCTCTCCGATAGCCTTTTCAGGGAATACCGAATCGAAACGCGTTACGGTAAAACCATATACCTCCTCTTTTCTCTCGTAGTCATCGCCCCATTTACCATCTTTGGAACAATTTACAAATACAAGGCTTACGCCCACCAATAGAGCCACGAGGCTCACTCTTACAATTTTATTCATAATTCAATTTTTTATTTTATTAGTTAGAAAAATATGTATTTAATACCGCCATATACAGCGTATTGTGCTTTTGAAAATTTACTACTAATATCGTAGTACTGAGTGATATCGGCTGTTACCGATAGTTTATCGAAGATACTTAGCTCGAGTTCGAGTGTGCCGGCAAAGCCTACTGTGAAATTTGTCGTTGCTTCGACAATATTTTCGGCTCTGTCTTTCACCTGTCGGCTATCGTTATTTACTATCTCCACAGCACCGTAGGCACCGAGATAACCGTTGATAGTCAAAGGATGAAGCCCCACATAAGAATAACCCGGCATAACATCGAGATGTATCCTCTGGAAAGGTATGCTGGTATCGCTAAGATATCCCACCCCATAGTTAGAGTAGCCAAGCCCAATCTTACCGAGAAAACCTTCGGAGCTTATCCCGATTGTACGTCCTACTTTTGCCGAGAAAGCAAAATTATTTCCCGTATGTTTGGGAATAATCCCAAAATCTGCATAGATGGAACTTCGTCCATCGATCCTACCTTGTGCCATACCTGTCGCAGCAAAGGCAAACAACAGCACTCCTAAAACCTTAATTTTGATATTCATATTATATTGTAATTATATTGTTTTTTTATTTTTGTATTTATACTCCTCTAATAGAGACGTTTACTTGAGACGCTCGTCGTCTGAGCAGCCTATATTTTCGCTATTATTTCGTTATATTTTTCTTCCAAGATACTGTTTTTCAGCACATCGGGTACACCGCTATCGGAGCTTTCGCAAATGGACTCGATGATGGGTATCTGTGCCAAAAGCGGAATATTTCGTTCTTCGGCAAAACGCTTTACTCCCTCTTTACCAAAGATATAGTATTTGTTATTGGGCAATTCGGCAGGCGTAAAATATGCCATATTTTCTACCAAACCCAATATAGGTACATTTATCTTGGGATTTTCGAACATCTCTATACCTTTGATAGCATCGGCAAGGGCTACGCTCTGCGGGGTCGATACGATGATAGCTCCCGTAAATTTCAGTACATCGACGGCAGTAAGATGTATATCGCTCGTGCCCGGCGGCAAATCGACAAGGAAATAGTCCAAATCGCCCCAATCGGCCTCTTGTACAAGCTGTTTGATAGCATTACTTGCCATTATGCCTCGCCACACGACAGCACTCTTGGGGTCGACGAAGAAACCGATCGACAGCAACTTGACTCCAAACTTTTCGGCCGGTCGCATATAGTTTCTGTCGCCCACAGACACGAGTTCGGGACGATAGTCTTCGATACCGAACATCTTAGGCACCGAAGGACCGAAAATATCGGCATCGAGCAATCCCACACGATAACCTTTTTTGGCAAGAGCCACAGCCAGATTCGACGAAACGGTAGATTTACCGACTCCGCCTTTACCCGACGAAATAGCAATAATCTTATCGGCATTCACTGTGGGCGGTTGCTCTGCTGCCACGGGTCGCATCTCTTTGTTTTTCACATTTATGATCACTTCGCACTCTTCGCCGATATGTCTTTTGATTGCTGCCTCCGAAGCTTTTACTACCGATTTCATAAACGGAGAATTCTTTTTGGGACTTATCAGAGAAAACGATACCTTGTTGCCGTCGATACGTATGTCGTCTTCGACCATACCGCTCTCCACAATATTCTGTGGTTCGCCGGGGTAACGTATCTCGGCGAGTGCCTCTAAAATTAATTTTGGATATATACTCATATTATTTTGTATGTTTGATTGTTATAATTATCTAATAGTAATTTTTTTTATTACCAACTACTTGTGGCACCGCCTCCACCCGAGCGACCGCCTCCGAAAGAACCTCCGCCTGAGCGACCACCTCCGAAAGAACTACCGCCGAAACCTCCACTCGACGTATGTGTAAGGCGTGGAATCGACACACTATCTTCTTGTTGGAAACCACAATATTTACAACGCTTTACATTGATACGAAGCCCCTTGCTGACATAAGTGGGGCGGGTGGCTATGTACGAGTTTGCCAAACAAAAACTGCGTGTGCCACATTGGGGACAATCGCTATATTTATGTTTTTCGTTATACTTGTTTATCTCCACACGACCGCAATTTTCACATAAAAACACGTCGTAATCTACGGATTTTATCTTCTCTTCGAATGATTGTTCAAGAGTAAGGTATTTATTATCATTGGTCTCAGACAACAATTTTGTGAGTGCCCCGCAGTTTTTGCAACGAACGCTTTGGCGTCGGAGTTTGTTGGCAAATACATTTTTCAATATATTAATAGGTATCATATCCATAAATAACAGAAATCCCAATAAGAATAGACTTATAAGACTAACTCCCAATATAGCTAATGTAATGACTATTATTATAATACCCACAAATATCATTCCTATTATCAAACTACCGTATGCCTTCATAGCATTGTATCGTTCGGAATTGTATTTGAACTTTTTACTCTTGGCTATAGTATTGCTTTTGAGCAACATAGCTATAATTACTATCAGCAGTACTGCTACGGGTACTACAAATACAAAAGAGGGAAACTCCGACTCGGAATCATCTTCGAAAAACTCTTCGTTTTCAACAGTTTCTACCGTTTTTTTTACCCCTCTGAGCATACCCTCATCGTAATTACCTTCTTTGAAATAGGGCACCATCTCGTTCATCTGTATCCTCTTGCAGATGGCATCGGGTAAAACTCCCTCCAGCCCATAGCCTGTCTCAAAACGAATTTTACGTTGGTCTAATACAAAAAGTATTAATAAACCATTGTCGCTCCCCTTTTTACCGATACCCCAACGTTCGAAAAGTTCTACGCCAAAATCGAAAATATCGTTATCGCCGATAGAATTGAGTACCACCACGGCAATCTCTGCTTTGTTTTTTGCTTCCAAGTTTTGCAGCATAATATTGAGCTGATAGACAGTCTCTTCTGAGATGATTCCATCAGGATTTGCTACAAACGCACTTGCATCGTTAGTTTTTGGATTGGGTACTTCGTCGACCGTATACTGCTTATTATGGGTTATATCCGCTGGTAAGTTTCTATCTCCTGTAGCATCTTGCGGATATACGCCGCCGATACTTACGAGAGCAAGCATTATCGTACAAAATAGTTTTTTTATAATACAATCCATATTAATTTTCTGTAAATTCATGTAATTCAATCAAAAACCCATCAAACTGCAAGCATTCAGATATTTATTTACTATACTTTTTTGGTTTTCTATCCTTGCTTTGAAAACCACCGCCTCGTCGGAGGTTTCGTGCATAGTATTGTGCTCCAACATCTTGTGCAGTTTGTCTATCTGCGGTAGGAAATCCAATGTCTCATCTGTAAAAAACGACTCGGCAAATCTCTGCCACACAATATTTTGCGTCATCTTCGACGGGTGTACCATATCGTCGGCATAGAAACGATAATCTCGCAGCTCGTCGAGCAATATTTCGTAAGCAGGGAAATATGTCAATCGACCGAAAGCACATACAAGTTGCTCTACTGCAAGCAACAACGTAGCTTTGTTTAGAGAATTGTCGACGGCTCCGTCGCGTAGATAACGTACAGGGCTTACGGAAATTATCACTTTTATCTCTGGTGCTGTTCGGAATATCTTATCCAGAAGAGGTTTATAGACATCGACTATATCACTAACAGAGAGTCGTTTGCGGACGAAATTATTTTCGGGCAGCTTATGGCAGTTTGCCACTACTCTGCCATCACGCATATATACCCACGACGACCCGAAAGTGATAATAAGAAAATCGGTCTTAGGCAATATGTTGTGAGCTTCGGCAATCTGTCGGTTTGCCCTATCGAGCACTATCTGCGGGTCGGCATCGGAAAAGGCACTGTGGTACAAATCGCTGTGCCAAAGCCCGTTGTGTCTGAACAAATCTTGAAGTGTCAAATATTTTTCGTCGAGAATACGTTCCAAGCCCTGAGCGATAGAGATAGGATTGAACAGTATGCCGAACGGATTATTGATACCCTCGAAGCGGTATTTATATAGATTTTCGCCCATATTTTCGGCAAAACACGACCCCAACAACATATATTTACTGCGATGGCTAAATATCTTGTTTACAGGTGTTTTTACCTCAGTAGTGAACTTCATAACTTATATACCGACAAATAAAAAGTTTATCTCATACCGCCAATCGACCCGAAGTCGAAATCTATGTGAGAGATTACCGAAAATACGGCTCCCCTACTATAAGTAGTGAAAAATCCCGATACTCTGATGTCTGCATCGAGGCACTTGATGTTTGTCGTTACCTCCGATGGCGGCGACGAAAAAAACGGGTTTTGCATACCCGATGCAGATGCTGCTTGGGATATAAACCTCGAATATTCGTTGCTGAAATTGTCTATACGGAAATGCAGAGTATCTCCTTTACTAAATCCATCTTTTACAAAATAGGGGACAGTGTAGGCATATCCGGTAGTTTTAAGAAATCGTTCGGGCATAATCATCAGATAGTTGAATATACCGATAGTATCTCTGTTTTTCCAATTGTAAACACAAAAATTATTGTCGGAAGTATAAAAAACCTTACCGTATACGAGCATTATTGGGAGTTTTTGTATTACAAATCCCGATAGTTTCACCGAATCGATACGCGGAGTATTGGTCATTCGCGATTTTGCTCTATAGTGCTCATCTACACCGTTTTGGTCGAAGTCGAGATATACATCCAAAATATACTCCCGACCAACTAATATATTGAGAGAGTCGATATAATAACGCCCAGCCACAGTGTCGGGATATAGTTGGTACACAGTATCATTGGCGGTAATGGTTACTTTTGCATTATCGATAGTAATGGGAGGCGATTGCGAAAAAAATCCCATCGACTTGCTGATACTTACATAGTTGCGTATAGTATCTTGACGAAAAGCTCCGAAAATCACCAAACGAGGACTCGCTTGGTCGGTCTCAATGTCTATTGGAGAAGTACAAGATATTGCACTCAATAAGACAATGATAATCATATATATATGTCTGATATCTCTTTTCATTCTATATATTATTAGTCGTTTTTATAATGAGCTATAAATCACTGAAATAGTCGCAGCGGTGTACCAAAACGATAAGCAAAGGTATAAATAAATTCCGACTTATCGAAAACAAAGCGCTTGTATAATGCTAAATCGCTTTTATATACCGAGTTCGGAGCGGCGTTGCCTGCCGTAGCTACGGTATTCGTCGTGAGGTATATGGCTGTCGTCTATCTCGGTGATAACGGCTGCTTGAGGTAATTGGAATTCTATATATTTTATCGTGATGCCTCGCTGTAACCACTGACTTTCGTAGTACGTTCTGATAGAAGTAAGTAGACCGTACTGTTTGCTGTCGGGAGTAGAATAAATATCTGTAATAGCTTCGTTTACACGGATTTTATTTACAGACAAAAGTTCGCTCGTATATGTAAAAAGAAAATTGCTATCGGTTTTCAGATGAACCAGTCCGTTGTCTGTAAGCACTTTACGGTAATTGTCGAGAAAAGTGGCAGATGTAAGCCTTTTGCGTTGCTTTTTCATCTGCGGGTCGGGAAAAGTAAGCCAAATTTCCGAAACTTCGCCATTACCGAAAAAAGTATTAATATTATGAATATCAGTTCGTACAAAAGCGACATTTTTTAATTTTCCGTTGCGTGCTTCGGTTGCTCCTGCCCACATTCGAGCTCCTTTGATATCGATACCTATAAAGTTTTTGTCGGTATTGTTACGAGCAAGACCTACGGTGTACTCACCTCTACCGCAACCAAGCTCAAGTACTATCGGATTAGAGTTACCGAAAAAGCTCTTACCCCACGCACCTCGCAACGGAAAATCATCTCCTGCAAGTATACGCTGCAGCGGAAATTCAAAAACATTTTCCATTGCAGCGAGTTCAGCAAATTTCTTTAACTTATTCTTAGACACGATGTTTAGAGTTTTTCCAAAACTTTTTTCAGTACATCGAAAGTACGCTTCGGAGCAGTCTCCCAGAAGTCGAAATATTGTGTCTGATTATCGGTTTCTTTGTCGGGAGTATCGGAAATTACGCGTATAGAAGCAAACGGGATATTGCGTTGATAGCAAATATGAGCCATTGCGGCACTCTCCATATCGACAGCCAGAGCCTTCGGGAAATTACGTTTAATCGTCTGCAAACCAATAGACTCTGTAATAAACTGGTCGCCCGTACAGATAAGCCCTGTGTGGAGATTGTCGAGAGATAAGCCTTCTACAATATCCAGTATTTTTCGGCTGCCGTCGAAATAGAGCGGCAAACCCTGCATCTGCCCCCAAGCACCTTCGCCGCACCATACATCGTGGTAGCAACACTGACTACCTACGACAACATCGCCCACATTCACCTCCGTATCGATGCCGCCTGCGACACCGGTATTGACTACCATATCGGGAGCGAATATATTGATGAGCTCCGACAGGCGTACGGCGGCATTCACCTTGCCTATACCGCATTTCATCAGAGCTACCTCTTTGCCCGATATATCGCCTTTGAAGAAGGTTATATTTCTGTTTTCTACCTCCTTGAACGACGTAAAGATATTCTTTACCAAATCAAATTCCGTCTGCAAGGCTACAACTATCGCTATTTTCATACTCTAAAAAATTTTATCTGTTTATCTTGCAAAGATAGTATTATTTGCGGTTAATCGAACAGATAAAAAATAAACCCTTATATATCAATCGCTAAATGATAATGTGCGAGGCGATATTTTGTTAGAAATAAAAGTTATTGGTCTGTAAAATAGAAATTTTGGCTACCTTTGCACTATTATATCTTCAAAATAATGATTGTATTATGGCATTTTTAGGTTTTTTCTCAAAAAAAGACAAAGAAGTACTCGATAGCGGTCTGAGTAGAACCAAGACATCGATTTTCGATAAAATATCGAGAACAATAAGTGGCAAATCGAAAGTTGACGACGAAATACTCGACGGTATCGAAGAAGCCCTTATATCGTCGGATGTGGGAGTAAATACCACTCTGAAAATAATCGAACGTCTCGAGAATAGGGTCGCTCGCGATAAATATGTATCTATCGACGAATTGTATTCCGTTCTTTATCAGGAGATAACAGGACTATTGTCGGGATATGATGCCGAGGGTAAACAGTCGTTCGAAAACCTGCAGTCGAAGCCCTATATAATACTTGTAGTCGGAGTTAATGGGGTAGGCAAGACCACGACCATAGGTAAACTTGCTAATAAATTCAAGAAAGCGGGGAAAAAGGTGTATCTAGGTGCTGCCGATACTTTTAGAGCCGCTGCAATAGAGCAACTTACCGTATGGGGGCAGCGTGTAGACGCTCCCGTAATAAAACACAAAATGGGAGCCGATCCGGCATCGGTGGCATTCGATACGCTGTCGTCGGCAAAAGCAAATGACGCCGATGTGGTGATAATAGATACGGCAGGTAGACTACACAATAAAGTGAACTTAATGAACGAGTTGACTAAGATACGCAATGTAATAAATAAGATATATCCCGACGTACAGCCCGAAGTATTGCTTGTGCTCGACGGCTCTACCGGACAGAATGCCTACGAACAAGCACGACAGTTTTCGCAAGCGACTGACGTTACTGCTTTGGCTGTAACCAAGCTCGACGGTACGGCAAGGGGTGGAGTAGTGATAGGTATATCGGATCAGATGAAAATACCTGTGAAATATATAGGATTAGGTGAAGGTATAGACGATATACAGATATTTGATAAAGAGGAGTTTATAAAATCTCTTTTCGATGGTGTAAAATAATAAAAGATAATGGTGTCGGTATGATAGAGGTAAAAAACTTAAATAAGTCGTTCGACGGCAAGCAAGTACTGAAAAATATCAGTGCCACTTTCTACAAAGGCAAAGTAAACCAGATAATAGGACAGAGCGGAGGTGGCAAGACGGTATTGATGAAGAGTATTATCAGGCTGTTCCCCATAGATAGCGGCGAGGTGCTATATAATGGTCGGAATATAGCCGATATGAGTAAAATAGAGATAAAAGGGCTTCGAAAGGAGATAGGTATGCTATTTCAGGGTTCGGCACTATTTGATTCGCAGAGAGTAATAGAAAACGTGATGTTTCCTCTCGTAATGTTTTCCGACAAAGATCCTGCCGAAGCAAGAGATAGAGCCGAATTTTGTCTGACAAGGGTAGACATAAAACCGCAAGCCTTCGACCTATATCCGTCGGAAATAAGCGGTGGTATGCAGAAACGTGTAGCGATAGCAAGGGCTATAGCTTTGCAACCGAAATATCTCTTTTGCGACGAACCAAATTCGGGTTTAGACCCTGTAACATCGATATTGATAGATAAACTTATTGAAGAAATCACCGAAGAGTTTGATATCACTACCATAATCAATACTCACGATATGAATTCGATAATGGAAATCGGTGCAAACATAATACTTATAAGAAAAGGCGAGCTCGCTTGGCAGGGTTCGCGACACGATATATTCTCTGCCGACAACGAAGCTCTAAACGATTTTGTATTTGCCTCTGAACTATTTCGCTCTATACGCAACAGAAAGCAGGAGCTAGTACGAAATCATACGAGTAACACAAAGATATAGACCTTATTAAAGATCATCGAAAGGTATTTCGAGTAATACCACTTTCTGATAGAGGAGTTTAGATGTTCGGCTTTTCGATTTGTGGTATTCATGTTTTTGTTGTTTTGTTGTGATTTCGGAGCTATTGTTGTTTCTGGCAGTGCGTTCGCTTGGGCGATCGTAGTAGACGACACCGTATTTTCTGCACTCTTCGATGCGTTCTTCGAACGACAGATGTTCGAAAGCAGCTTCTATCGTATTCCAGAGATTTCTTATAAGATCATCGGTTTTTTGACGTTCTTTTATGAGTTTTTCTCGGGTATAATCTATGGTATTTTTACTTGTGTTTTGAGAGAAGTTGAGGTCTTCGAGTCTATCGTAATATATAGATAGGTTCGATATGGTGGGATTTGTAATCGGTATTCCTCCTTCGAATATTCGTCTGCGTTCGCCTTCGACAAGGCGTTTTGCCCAGTCGAGTATCTGTACTTCGCACGATAAATCGGGAATTTCGTAGTCTGTAATGTTGTAATATCTACGGCTTTCTTCGCCTATCTCTCCTGTTTCGAGAGCTGTGTAATATGCTTTTACAAAATCTATGATATTCCGTGTGAGATTTACTATTATATCTCTGTATTTCAAATTGTTATCCTGCCATCTGTCTACTGCCTGACGATATAAATCCTGTTGATGCCTGAAAACGATAAACTGAGCCTCGGCTTTGTTTAGTAACTCGGCAGACAATACTGGATCTTTGAATTCCGATTGTTTTATGTCTGTTATCGCCTCCAGAGCAGCGAGGCGAGCAGCATCGGTATTTGGTAATCGTCTGTAAGGCATTGTATTTCTATTTTTCCCGTATTTTTAGTTTGTTTATCAATGTCTTCAGTGGCTCTTTCGACTCCGACGGTACCGATATTTTTTCGAGTAAATTGTTTGCTTGTATGTAGTATTCGTCGATGACCTTCTCGCATATCTGCGGGATATCGAGTTCGTTGTATATGAGGGTAACTATTTTTATTTTTTGTTCGTCGGTGATGTCTTTCGCCAACATAGCCGATACAAGCCTTTTTTTTTGCGAGTCGTCGGCTTTGTGGAGTGCGGTGAGCAATAGGAATGTCTTTTTATACGATAAAATATCGTCGCCCACACGTTTACCGAGAGTCTCGGTAGTGCCGTATGTATCGAGATAATCGTCTTTGAGCTGAAACGCCATACCGAGAGCGATACCGAGAGAGTATATCGTTTGTTGGTCGTCGTTTGAGGCGTCTGCCAAGATTGCCCCCATTTTCAGAGCACAAGCCAGAAGTACTGCGGTCTTGAGGCGTATCATCTCGAAATAGTCTTCGATGCAGATATCGTCTATGGTCTCGAAATCCATATCGAACTGTTGTCCTTCACAGACTTCGAGAGCCGTCTTTGTGAAGAGAGGCAGCAATTTTTCCCAATACCGCGCAGGAGTCTTGCCCAGAAACTCGTATGCTTTTATAAGCATTGCATCGCCCGATAGGATAGCCGTATTGGCATTCCACCGAGTGTGTACCGTGGGGCGATTGCGGCGTGTGGGCGAATTGTCCATAAGGTCGTCGTGAAGTAGAGTAAAGTTGTGGAAGACCTCTATAGCTCTTGCGGCATCTTTTATCGTATCGCCACTACCGGAGAACATCTCGAAAGCTATGTCTGCAAGCATCGGACGCAGTCTCTTGCCACCACTCTCCATGGTGTAGGCTATGGGCGAATAGAGGTTTATAGGTTTGCTGTCCCAGTTTATTTCCCTTATGATTTTTTCTATATCTTGGCTCATATATTGTTGGTATAGTATACTTAAAAACCGTACAAAATTACAACATTAATTCGTAACAAACAACATACTTTTAGAAAGCATCCTCTATTATGTCTCGCATAACGTCTTGTATACTGAGACCTGCTGCCTTTATCTGCTGAGGTAGAAAGCTTTGAGGAGTCATGCCCGGTGTGGTATTGACCTCGAGCAGTACTATTCGCCCCGATTCCTCGATGATATAATCGACTCTTACGATACCTTTGGCGCCCACGAGGTCGTATATTTTCTCTGTGGTGGCTTGTATTTGTCGCGTAAGGGTATCGGATATACGTGCGGGTGTGATTTCGTCGGATTGGTTTTTGTATTTGGCGTCGTAGTCGAAAAACTCGTTTTTGCTCACTACTTCCGTTACCGGTAATACAACGGTTTTGCTGCGGGTCTTGTACATACCGCAGGTAACTTCGGTACCCGCGACGAAGCTTTCTACGACTACTTCGTCGGATTCCTTGAATGCTTTTTCGATAGCGAGCGAGAGCTGCTCTGCCTCTTTTACTTTTGTAATGCCGAAACTGCTACCTCCGGCCGAGGGTTTTACGAAGAGTGGCAACCCGAGCTTTTCGATGATATCGGCGTTCGATATCGTTTGCCTATGGCGAAGTACTACCGATGGAGCTACGGCAATATCGAAGTTTCTGAGGAACTGATTGCATACGTACTTATCGAATGTCAGTGCCGACGCCAATACGTCGCAGCAAGAGAATGGCATACCTATAAGGTTGAAGTATCCCTGTAAGATACCGTTTTCGCCGGGTGTGCCGTGTATGGTGATATAAGCGAAGTCGAATGTAGTCTTTTGCCCTTCTTTGACGAACGAAAAATCGTTTTTATCTATCAATGTAGTGACCGAATCGAGTAGGTGTACATTCCAATCGCCCCCTGTAATGCTTACTATATATTTCTCGTATTCGTCAGGTATAAAAGTCATTAGCCCTGCGGCACTTCTGAGCGAAACTTCGCTTTCCGACGAGTCGCCGCCGGCTACGATTGCTATTCTTTTCATAAGAAATTTACTGATATTTATTTACTGCACAAAGGTACAAAATAAAAATCGATTATCGGGATATTCGCAGTATGATATTATTGCACTATTACTGATTTTTCCATTGAAGATACATTATTTTTCAAAGGTTGGGTGTTTTATGTTTTTTTTGTATCTTTGCCGAATATTTTTACGAACTAAACAAATAAATAAAATCATGTACGAACGAAAAAACGGACTATTCCTGCTAATGGTACTTTCGATAGTATCATTGAATGTGTTTTCGCAACAAGAAGATAATACTGTGTTGCAAAGAGAGTTACAAATAGAGATAGGCGAATCTAACAATTTGATACGTCCTATTTTAAGTAGTATCTTTTCACCGTCGGAATATCGGCTCGAGGGCGCTTACTCGCCTACGGTGGCTCTATCGTATCATAACAGTATCGGTAGCAGGTGGATGTATGGTGTATCGCTCGCCTACAATCGTAGAGTAGAGCGTATGCTCCACGACGAAGGAGCATACCTTAAGCAATATAGTATACAAGATATTCGTTCGTACGCTATAGTACCTTCGGTGAAATATTTGTATAAAAATACCGAAACTTTGCAGATGTATTCGGGGCTTCAGGCCGGTATGTGTATTGCCGATATTCCTTATACCGTATATGGAGCAGGCAAAGAACGTGAGTCGTCGAGTACCATTGGCTTATTCGGACAACTTACTCTATTTGGAATTACTTATGGAAGAGGATTTTATGTGGGTGCCGAAGCGGGTATCGGTTTCAAAGGAGTATTGAACTTCGTATCGGGATACAGATTTTGATTCAAAATAAATTTATTAAAAAATAGAGAGGAGCAATGCGTTTTTCTCTATTTTTTGTATTTTATATAAAAAAATCATATCTTTGCCGACGAAATGGGAATCTAATATTTGTATGGAAAGAGATTTATTTTCTTATTCCGATATTTGTCGTTCTGCGACGCGATTTGCAGCGGGAGAGTTCCTCTCTACAAACCATAGCTGTTTTGTAGTTTATCGAGGGCGTTATGGTATTGCGGGTAGCCCTTGCCGTTTTTTGCGAGGCGGGGAGTTGGTGCGTATCTATTTTAATTTATGGCACGATACGTATCGCTTCGGCACCAATCGTAAGCCATATATTTCAATCAACGATAGCCTTATAGGCTTTGATAAAATAATCAAAAAAAATAGACATGGAATCAAATAATAATAATGTAAAAGTTAGTGTATTGAGTTTTATACAAAAGACTACGATTTATTTTGTGATTTTCTTATTGGGATTTACTATATTCTCTTTGTATTCAGATAGTTTGTCGAATACGATTCTTACAAGGTCTTATGTATTTTCACTACTTGGCGAGAAGGCTATTGTAAGTCTGCTAATAGCATTATTACTCACCTATGTTCATTTTAAACTAGGATTTTTTATAAAGAGGTCGGATAGTACTGCTTCTTAGCGAATAGACTTCAAATAGTGATAGGCTACTTTGTTGTATTTGGGTAACTTATCATTTATGTAATAGATATTTGTATCATTATATTAGTGTTTTTTACTGATTATAAAATTGTTATATATAATATGGACAATAAAAAAAACGGTTCGGAACAGAAGACTCGACTTATTCTACTCTGTGTTCTTTTGTTTATTGGCGAATTTGCATGGTTTTTACTTGGGAGACATAATGCAGAGCCAATTTCTGCGAATGATATTATTAGGGCAATCTTGTTTGCCGTAGTTGCTTTACCTGTAGTGATATTGATATTTTATCATCCTCTTGTAAAAAACTTTTTTAATCGAGATTATAGAAAAAATACGACAGACGACGGTAACAGAGCGACGGGTAGCGAAAAATTTATATTCGGACAGACAAGTTTTGCCAAAACAATGATTATCGCATTTGTACTTATTACTCTTTCTATATTTGCCTATTGTCTTCTTCGAAAAAACAATATAAGTGCACTTTCGACAACAGATATTCTACGTATGATTGGTATTTCTGTTATCGGAGCGATTGTTGTGGAATTCATGTTTTTGTATTTACCGACAAGAGCTCAATATAATTTGTATAAAGGACAATCGAAGAGAGACTTTTTTAAGTCGAAGGAGTATATTATAGGTACGGTTATTGCAGGAACTTTTCTGATATTTTTATTTTCGGTACTTATGATGTTTGGTATGTATGGTCTTGCAGTACAGGGGCATGTAGCTGAACTTACCGAAGACACTTCTAATCAAATACTATACAGTAAGATACCATACGGAGTGATATTCTTTGTTGCGGGCGAATTTTTATTGTATCTCTATCTGAGAAACACGAAGAGGAAGTATAAAGATCAATGAAACTCTGTATTTTGGTAATACTTTATAAAAGAGGAAGTCGATAGGCGACAACCTCTTTTTTTGTGTCGCAGACAAATAATTTATTGCTACCTTTGCCCCCATACTTGAGAATCGGAGATATAAGACGAATGTTTTTATATGATTAATCCTCAATATCATAGCAATAATATATGAAACACGAAACCGCGGCTTTTATCAATAATCACCGTTGCGACGATGTGGCTCGGCTTGCCCTACAAATCGATGGGCGGGCAGACTCCGACTTTATATTGCGGCAGATAGAGGGGTGGCAGCGATTGAGGCATAAAGTTCCTTCGTGGGCGTCGGCAGGCGAACTTCTGTATCCGAAGCGTCTCTCGATAGAGCAGGCATCGGGTGAGGTGGCTGCTCGTTACAAAGAACAGATCGCAAAGCGTTTGTTGCCCTCAGGTAGTACTATGGCAGACCTTACGGGAGGTTTCGGAGTCGATTTCTCGTTTATGGCTCGTAATTTCGATAGCACGGTGTATGTAGAGAGAGACGAAGAGCTCTGTATGCTGGCTCGCCATAATTTTTCGTTGCTTGGACTATCGGCAAATATCGTAAATAGCGATGGAGTGGAGTATCTAAAAAATATGCAGTCGGTAGACCTTATATTTATCGACCCAGCCCGCCGCGATAGTGCCGGACGTAAAACTGTGGGTATTTCCGATTGCGAGCCTGATATTACGGCTCTGCTGCAATTGCTCCGAGAGAAATCGAAATATACGTTGATAAAACTATCGCCGATGCTCGATTGGCACGAGGCGATGCGTTCGATAAACGCCATAAAACGTTGTGTGACAGAAATCCACGTAGTAGCTTCCGACGGAGAATGCAAAGAGCTTTTGTTTGTACTCGGAGACGAAGACTTGTCGGCGTCGCCGATGATATATTGCAGCGATGGTGAGTCGAGTTTTTCGTTTCGCCCCGAAGACGAAGAGCAATGTGTTTATACTATTGCTTCTACACCAAATACTTATATATATGAACCGAATGCTGCAATAATGAAAGCAGGGGCATTCAAGAGCGTAGGACAGAGGTATGGTTTGCAAAAACTGCATAAAAACAGCCATTTGTATACGAGTGATAGTAAGGTAGATATGTTTCCAGGACGATGTTTTAGGCTTATCGATATAGACGGATTCGGTAAGCAAGAGGTAAAAACACTCGTCGGCAGGCAAGCAAACCTAACGATTCGTAATTTCCCCGAATCGGCTGCAACCCTTAGGCGAAGACTCAGACTAACCGATGGCGGCGACGAGTATTGGTTTGCAACAACATTAGCCGATAACCGAAAAGTGATATTGCGTTGCACGAAAGCCTGATTTTTTGCTACCTATTTAGGTATAGTATCGTAATATATTTTCTAAAAAACAGTAATATTAGTTTCGAAGAATCGGGAAAAATGATTAACTTTGAACCCCGAAAAAATGTTTAATATTTAAACTAAAAATAATAATAAATTATGGCACAAGTATCAGAACGCGGGAAGATTCTGCCCGCATCGCCTATCAGGAAACTTACTCCTCTGGCAGACGCTGCCAAACGTCGTGGTATCCACGTTCATCATCTGAACATCGGTCAGCCCGATTTGCCGACGCCTCAGGTAGCTCTTGACAAACTCAAACACATCGAACGCAAGACGCTCGAGTACAGTCCTTCGGAGGGATTGTTGAGCCTGCGTAAGAAAATGGTGGAATATTACGCCTCTATCGGCGTAACGCTCGACCCGAGCGAAATCATTGTAACTTCGGGTGGCTCGGAGGCGTTGATGTTTGGTTTTATGGCGTGTATGAACCCTGGCGACGAGGTCATTATCACCGAGCCGGCGTATGCAAACTATCATTCGTTCGCACAGATGGCAGGTATCAAGGTAGTTCCTTTGGTATCGAAGATAGAAAACGGATTCGCTCTGCCCGATATTGCCGAGTTTGAGCGACTCATCACACCGAAAACCAAAGCAATACTCATCTGCAACCCCAACAATCCGACGGGGTACACCTACACTAAAGAAGAGCTGTACAAGATACGCGACTTGGTGAAGAAGTACGACCTTTTCCTCTTTGCCGACGAGGTTTATCGCGAGTTTTTCTACTCCAAAGAGCCGCTCATCTCGGCAATGACACTCGAAGGAATAGAGCAAAACGTCGTACTTTGCGACTCGTTCTCGAAGCGTTACAGCGAATGTGGTATCAGAGTGGGAGCACTTATTTCGCACAACAAAGAGGTTTGCTCTACCGTGCTCAAATACTGCCAAGCAAGGCTTTCGCCTCCGTTGCTCGGACAGATAGTGGCAGAAGCCTCCATCGATGCTCCGAAGAGCTATCTGCAAAACACATACGACGAGTATATCGCTCGACGTAACGTACTCGTAGAGGGTCTAAACAATATAAAAGGCGTACACACGCCGATGCCCAACGGAGCGTTTTATACCATTGCTCAACTGCCTATCGACGATGCCGATAAGTTCTGTGCTTGGATGCTGTCGGACTTCAGCTACGAAGGACAGACCGTGATGATGGCTCCGGCTACGGGCTTCTATTCGGACCACGCCAACGGTCAAAATCAGGTTCGCCTGGCTTATGTTCTCGAAAAGGGCGAATTGGAAAAGGCTCTGGTGGTGCTTGCCAAAGGCTTGGAGAAATACAATTCATAATAGGATAAAAGAACAAAGCTTCTTCAAAGAAAATCACGATATTGTCTACCAAGAGGCAGTATCGTGATTTGTTTTATAGCATCATTAAAATCAAGTACTTATGTGCGACAGGCGAAGACTACCGAAAAAAGTCGTCGTCTTGCTTTGTATCTTGCTGAGCTTTTTGTTTCTTGAGGTCTTTGCTAAGCCATATATCTACTCGTTTGCCAGGAATAACGGTATCGTTTGGCAGAGGTATCTGTTTGTAAACTTTGTACTGATTTTTTTCGCTGTCGTTTTTCGGCTGCGGTTGGTCGAATCCGATATAGCCTACTACGAGATTTTTGTCGGATATTATGCGTACTGCCTCTTCCGACGATAATCCGATGAGAGAGGGCATAGTTACCATTTCGCCGGCAACATTATAGTCGTTGCGTCCGATAGATATAGTGAGCGCAGCTCCGTCGGGTAGTTTATCGCCTGCCTTTACTACGGCGTTGTTGTATCTTATTTCGAGTAAGACATCGGAGTATTCGGATGGTACTATATTGATACTGCTTATACTGAAACCCAGAGTGCTGAGCGTAGAGGTAGCTTGTCGTTCCGATACGCCTATGAGGTTGGGTATAGTTATCTCTTTTTTGGAGTTTGAGTTTATAGTAAGATATATCACTCGTCCGCTCTTTACGTTAAGTCCTTGTTTAGGAGTCTGTTCTACGATTACCCCCGGTTTCTGGTCTCTTATATATACCGAGTCTATGACTTCCATTTCGAGTCCGGCTTTATCTATTACTTGCTGTGCTTCAAGTTCGTAGAGACCTACAACATTGGGTACGTCGATAGATTCACCGTGATTGGTATATATTTTCAATAAGAAAAGTACTACTGCCGACAGTACGATAAGTAGCAATATGGACAGTACGATATTGCACCACACGAATCTACTCTTCAATAGCTTCAAAATCTTTTGTTTCATAAGTTTTAAATATTATTGTTTCAAACCGATTTGCAAAATTAATCAAAAAAATCGACCGATAGCCTATAAAATTAATACACAATCAACCAACGCGGCAGCCTCATTCGAATCGGTCGAGTATCGTAGCGACAATATGGGCAGCTACCTCTGTCTTCGGCAACAACGGCAATTCTATTGTCTCGCCCGTCCGAGTGATGATAGTTACTTTATTTGTATCGTAGCCGAAGCCTGCACCTTTGTCGTTGAGTGAGTTTAGTACTATCATATCTAGGTTTTTACGTTGCATTTTTCCCATAGCATTTGCCTGTTCGTCGTTTGTCTCCAAAGCGAACCCAACAAGGAACTGTTTGTCTGTTTTCTGTTTACCTATGGTAGCTGCTATGTCTTGCGTCGGGCGTAGCCTTATAATGAGGTCGTCGGATTTACGTTTTATTTTTTCGCTATGAACCACCTCGGGGGTAAAATCGGCAATAGCCGCACAAAACACCAATATGTCGTAATCCTTAAAGTTTTGTACCACTGCCCGATACATATCCGATGCGCTTTCGATATCGATACGCTCGATACGCGGCGATACTGTCTGTAGCTGCACCGGACCGGCTATAAGCAATACATCTATATTCTTTGCTGCGAAGGCTTCGGCTATGGCAAAACCCATTTTGCCGGTACTGCGGTTGCCAATGAAACGAACGGGATCTATCGGTTCATAAGTCGGACCTGCTGTGATTAATACTTTCATTATAAACGCATTAGTCTTTATCGAAATAATCTTTGAGATATGCCACTATATTTTCGGGTTCTTCCATACGACCTTTACCTACACTATTGCAGGCAAGCTCTCCATAAGTCGGTTCTATGAGCTGAACTTCAATGGCTTGCAGTTGTTTTATGTTGCGTTGTACTATTGGGTGTGTGTACATACGGTTGTTCATCGCGGGAGCTATAAATACAGGTTTGTCGAATGCCAAAAATAGGGTAGACAGAGCGTCGTCGGCTATACCGCAAGCGAATTTGCCGATGATATTGGCAGTAGCCGGTGCTACGAGTAATATATCGCCCCAGTCGGCATGCGATATGTGTTTGGGATTGAAATCGGATATCGGCTCGAACACTTTGGAATATACCTTATTGCGCGAAACGGTCTGCAACGTAACGGTAGTAACAAACTCCAACGCACTTTCGGTAGCAATGACCTTAACTTCGGCTTGTTCGGCAATAAGTTGTCGTATGAGTTCGGGGCATTTGTATGCTGCTATGCCTCCCGAAATACCGAGTAAAATCTTTTTGTTTTTCAACATAATATCTTTGTATTTATACTATTTCCGTCTCTTGCCTTTTACCTTTATATCTTCGGTGAAAATCCACTTTCCTTTTTTCATCCGATAGGCATTTATCGAAAAATCGGGTCCGTACGACAGTATCTTGCCGTCGACGACCTCCATAGGCGATAAGTTGTCGCACTCGATACGCTTTTTAGAGGCGTTGTATTCGAGATACATCGATACCCGTCGGTCGAAGTCGAATACTATTCGTGACTTTGTATCTTCTATCTCTTTGCCCGTATTGTAATAGTCGATACTCTTGTATTCGAAGACTGGCAGCCCAAGCGTAGGCTCCGAGCCGTCGAACCTGATGATATCTATTACTTTTTGGCGAGTTACTTGTCGGTTTCGCCAGCCGAGCAGTGTGTAATAGGTGTGTTTGTCTACTTTGAACGGTATGATGCTGTAATACAAGGCTCCGTACCAGGTATCGGGTGTGTATGTCTTTTTCTCGTCTATCTGCTCCGACGAAGAGATTCTCGTCAGATACGACTTATTGCCGTTGGTATTCAGGAATAAAGCATTGTATATAGTCGCTTCCTTTAAAGGTATTAGCCACGAATATAGGGTAATATTACCGTCGGAAGCCAATACTTTGCCGATATATTTCACGCTGTCGAAGGGTAGAGAGCTGCTTTGGTCGTCTGCAATGAGCCTATCCATGACGTTATAAACGGAGTCGTTGAGCGATATTCTCGCCGTATCGCTATTTGTGTCTATTATACGTTTGAATAGTTCGTTTAGCGTGGTTATATACCTATTATCTGCATTTTGCGATATTGTGTATATGGGGCAAATCAGTGTAAGGGCGTATATCAGTATTATTCGTTTCATCTTCCGCTGTTTTTTATCAATTCTCCGAGTGTAGTGTTGAAAGTGTTTTTTCTTAGTATCTCTTCCAATGGCAGATGAAGGCGATAGCTCCACGTATGATTCGGATTATCGGGATAATTGATGCGTTCCGACATAAAGTCTTTTGCTGCCATATCGTCGTCTATAGCCAGATAGTCCTGAATGGGAATTATTGCCCACATAGCATCGGTTTCGAAAAGCAAAGCTAATATTTTTTTTGCAATCTCCGAAGTACATCTCTCGGGAGCCTCCCCCGCAAGTCTGAGCACATTGCCGTACAGACTGCGTACTCTATCCCTATCCTCGCCCCACCACATACGCAGGGTAGACGTATCGTGCGTGCCTGTGGTAACTACCGAGTTGTACGGGACTCTGTCGAGAGCGACGAACTCCGCCACCATCTCTTTGGGCATACGTAATACCTCGAGCGATAGTATATTTAGTTGCCGCATAACATCTGGCACCGAAGCAGGCACCATACCTAAGTCTTCGCCACAGACGAGCATATCTATATCGTCGAGTATCGCAGGGAGCTTGTTTAGAGCACTTTGTCGCCAAAACTCGTTATGACGGCGGTAGAAATAATCATTATAAAGACGGTCGAAATCCTCTCGTTCTTCTGGCGTAAGCCCCTTGTACGGCTGTGTCTTACGTGCCATAATACGAGGATGATAATGTGCAGGCTTGTACGGGTCTTCTATAAAAAGTACATTATCGGTATCGGTAATAATCAACTCTTTACCGTCAGAATACCGTAAAATGTACTTCTCGTAGACGGGTAATTTGTACTGCCTGATTTCTTCGACCGACAGAGGCAAAGCGGGCGAAAAATATCCCAACAATCCGCTGCTGACCGTCAGAGGTATCTCCCAAATCCTGAAAAAGCCCAATATATGGTCTATCCGTATGGCATCGAAGAGTGTCTGCATAAAACTGAACCGCTGTCGCCACCAGCTGTAACCGTCTTTTGACATATTATCCCAATTGTATGTGGGGAAGCCCCAGTTCTGTCCCTGGTCGGAGAAGTCGTCGGGCGGAGCTCCTGCCTGCTTGTCGGTATTGAATAAGTGCGGATATTGCCACACGTCGACGCTGAGTCTGCCGACACCCACAGGTATATCGCCCTTTAAATATATGGAATGTGCATTCAGATAAGACTTGGCTTCTCTAAATTGTCTGAAAAGATGATACTGTACAAAGTAATAAAACTCAACCTTCTCGGCATTGTCTGTAGCATATCGACGTATCTTTGTCGCGTCTGCCGAAGCCCAATCGCCCCAATCGTAGAAATTGCCTGTGCCGAAATCGTCTGCAAGACAACGAAATACGGCATACGGTAGAAGCCAACCGTTTCTTTGCTCGAAACAGAAAAGTGTACGCCTTAATGTGTCGTACAGGGCTTTATCTGTTCGTTGCTCCCGATACAACTGCCTTAGTACGCTGAGTTTAAGCCGTAACACGTCGGAATATTGTACTCGGTGTTGCTCGTCGAGGCGGCGACGCTCCTGTTCGAACTCACGGAGCAAATTCGTGTCTTTTATCTCACCTATCTTGTCTATATTTACGTAGATAGGATTGAGAGCATATATCGATACCGAACGGTATGGATATGAGTCTGTATCGTCGAACGAAATATTGGTATCATTTACGGGCAATATCTGTATAATTTTCTGATGTGTAGCCACACACCAGTCTGCCAAGAGGCAAAGGTCTGTAAATTCGCCTACTCCCCAACCGTTGTGGCGTCTGAGCGAAAATACCGGCACTGCCACGCCGGCACCGTGCCAATCGAGAGTACCTCTGAAAACTGCTCTGTATCGTCCGGAGGCTTCATCGCTTCGTTTATAGAATATACGGTTATCGCCATCTTCCCAGAGGTTTATATGCGACGTCGACGGGTCGAAGACGACGAACTTAAACTCAAAGCTATCGGGCAAACTACCGTAATCTACGTCCACCCGCCAACGGCGAATACCAACCCTCTGCATAGCCACAGGCTTCTGCCAGCAACCAAGCGTGGCACACGAACCAACGATACCGATATTCAGTGTTTCGACTATCGGCTGGTAATCAATGATAAATGTCAATTTTGAGCTAATAGACGAATTAATCATTTGTAGGATTGCATTCTTTTTTCCGACATTACAGTTAATGCCACACTCTATTTATTTCAATGTAATCCCGAATTTTCATCTCCTGACTGATATATACAAATAGCAATGAGCTTTACCGTCTTTTGTATATTCTGCAGGCACACTACTTTCATAATCAATGGTAAAGGCTCTTTTTAATGTCCCTGTGTCGGTATCATCCCATACTTTTTTCCAAGCCTTTTTTGTACATAGTTCTATGTTTCCATTGTCATCAATAGCCTCATATTTTTTATACAAACCATTTTCTACTTTCTTTTCTATATCTTCAAAAAAGAAACGATTTACTCCCACTATGCTAATATCATAATCGCCTTTCTCACCATTTTCGTAATTACTATATTTTGAAATGGGAGAGATACCTTCCACAAAATTATGTTCGCTATCAAACAAAACAGGTAGTTTCCCTGCTGAAATATCTTTCCATAATTCACTTATTTGGCTGATACCTTTTTCCGTATTATTTGTGCGAATGGTAACTTCTTTCAATATATATGCCATATTCGGTATGATATTTTCAATTAAATATTATCGGTCATTCTTTTTTTAGTTTTGCCTCTTCCCAAATCTCATTCATTTCGTCGAGCGACATATCTTTAAGCATCCTGCCTTGTTTGATTGTCTTATCTTCGAGATAGTTGAAGCGAGAGATAAATTTTCTGTTGGTCTTATCTAAGGCATCATCAGGGTTTATGCCATACAGACGTGCTGCATTGATGAGAGCAAAAAACATATCGCCCATTTCGGCTTCCATTCGTGCAGTATCTTGCGCCTGCAACTCCTGCTCAAACTCGCCAAACTCTTCTTTGACCTTGTCCCAGACCTGCTCTTTTGCCTCCCAGTCGAACCCTACGGACGCCGCTTTTTCCTGTATCCGACAAGCTTTTATCATCGACGGCAGAGCCGAAGGCACGCCGCTCAACACGCGTTTGTTGCCGTCTTTTTCTTTTAGCTTCAGCTCCTCCCAGTTCTGTTTTACCTTCTCTGCCGTATCGGCTTCGACATTGCCATATATGTGAGGATGTCTGAATATCAGTTTCGTTACTAAGGCGTCGCAGACGTCTTTTATATCGAAGTCGCCTGTCTCGCTACCCATACGGGCATAGAAAACCACGTGCAGCAGCACGTCGCCAAGCTCTTTTTTGACCTGTTCGAGATTGCCTTCGGCGATAGCTTCCGACAACTCAAAAACCTCTTCGACTGTGTTGTTACGCAGCGACCCGAAAGTCTGTTTCTTGTCCCAAGGACATTTTTCTCGCAACTCGTCCATCACATCGAGCAGACGCGAGAACGAATCCAATATCTCTTCTCTGGTGTGCATCGTAAGTATGTTTTACCTTTATTTTTGCTCTGCAAAAATACAACAATTTGTCGGAATATCGTTGCCCGTTTGCTTGGTGGTGGGTTGAGACTTTTTAGCTAAAATACCGCCCGAATCGAGATTTTTATGTAAGTTTGCATCGTGTTTCGGAGGCAGTCGTTGCCCCGAGGCTATAATGGTTAGTCGTTTTATTATGATACGAAAGGCAGTTATTTTAGGTACGGGCAATGTAGCGTGGCAGTTGGCACACAGCTTACCGCTTTTCGGCTATTGTGTGGTGCAGATATTTGGGCGTAATGCGGCGAAAGCCGAAGACCTCGCTTCGGCTGTAGGAGCAGACCATACCGATAGTTACGATGAGATATATCCCGATGCCGATATATACATATATGCTGTCGCCGACGATGCCATATCGGAGGTCGTAGCAAGTGTTAGCACAGATAGCGGGGTACACGTTCATACTTCGGGCTGTGTCGATATCGATGTCTTTGAGGGCAGTAAAAGCAATTACGGAGTGGTGTATCCTCTCCAGACTTTCACACGAAACAAAAAGATAGATTTCTCGAAAGTGGCTATATTTTTCGAGGCAAACAACGCCAGTAGCCGAAGCAGGGTAGAGGAGTTTGCAAAAGCACTCTCGCTTAAGGTCTTCGAGAGCAATAGCGAGCAACGCCGCATGGTACACTTGGCAGGCGTCGTCGGGTGCAATTTTGCCAACTATCTGTGGAGTATCTCGTACGATATTCTGAGGCAGCAGGGGTATCCTTTCCGCGACGTGATGTTGCCGCTCATAGAGGAGAGTCTCGATAAGCTCAGATATATGCCTCCCTCGGAGGCTCAGACAGGTCCGGCACGCCGAGGCGATACGGGCACCATAGCCACACACGAGGCGATGCTCGCCGACAACAGCGACATAGCCGAGATGTATCGAATGCTATCGAAGATGATAGCCGACGGCATCAATTATAAATATAACCGCAACAGACAATGATACTGAATTATATTTGGATAGCTTTCGTACTCATAGCCGTCGTTGTGTCGCTGGCGGTAGCTCTCTTTTCGGGCGATGGCAGCAGCCTCAACGCCGTTATGGAGGCGATGTTTGCCAACGCCAAGACAGGCTTCGAAATCTCTCTGGGACTTACGGGCGTGCTGACGCTCTGGCTGGGCTTTATGAAGATAGGGGAGCGGGGCGGTGTCATAGAGTTTCTGGCTCGTATCACCTCGCCTTTTTTCTGTAAGATATTTCCCGAGATACCTAAGGGGCATCCGGTGCTTGGCTCTATGTTTATGAATTTTTCTGCCAATATGCTCGGACTCGACAACGCCGCCACACCTCTCGGGCTGAAAGCCATCAAAGAGCTCCAAGAGCTCAACCCGAAGAAAGACACGGCTTCGAATGCCATGATAATGTTCCTCGTGCTCAATACCGCAGGGCTTACTCTTATACCCGTTACCGTCATTACATATCAGACTCAGGCGGGAGCCGCAAGCCCTACCGATATATTTTTGCCCATACTTATGGCGTCGACCTTCTCCACACTCGTGGGGCTCATAGCCGTAGCTCTAAGGCAACGTATCGACTTGCTGCAACGCACCATAGTGCTTACTATCGGTGCCGTATTGCTGCTACTTGGTCTTATGGTATGGGCGTTTCGGTCGATGCCTGCCGAGCAGGTCGATTTCTATTCGAAGATAGTAGCCAATACGCTGCTGCTCGGTATCGTATCGGCGTTTATCGTAGCTGCCGTTCGGCGGCGGGTCAATGTCTACGATGCCTTTATCGAGGGGGCAAAAGATGGCTTCAAGGTCGCTATCGGTATAGTGCCGTTTCTCATTGCCGTCTTGGTGGCGGTCGGTATGTTTCGTGCTTCGGGGGCGATGGATTTCCTATTGCTTGGGCTTTCGCACCTATTCGAGTGGTGCGGGTTGCCTACCGATTTTGTACCGGCTATGCCTACTGCCGTCATGAAGTCGCTTAGCGGCAGCGGTGCTCGCGGTATGATGCTCGAGGCGATGAATACCTACGGCGTCGATTCGTTTGTAAGCAAGGTATGCTGTATCTTGCAAGGTTCCTCAGATACGACGTTCTATATCTTGGCTCTATACTTCGGCTCGGTGGGTATCACCAAGACACGATATGCGCTCGGTATGGGGCTCTTTGCCGACTTGGTGGCGGTGGTATCGGCTATCGTACTGGGATATCTGTTTTTTGGTCATTTAATACAATAAACAATAATCACTATCGCCGAAACAAGTTCGGCGCTGCCATCGCTTAAACTCAAAACTCGTAACTCATAATTCGTAACTCATAATTCGTAATTCTTAATTCTTAATTCTTAATTAAATTATGTATCGCATATCTATCCGTGTCGAACTCGAAGAATACCGTAAAAACCTACTCGTCGATGCCCTTGCCGAGGCGGGTTTCGAGGCTTTCGAAGACAACGACTTCGGGCTGGCTGCATACTGCCCCGATAGCTTATTCGACGAGTCGCGCTTGGCAACGATACTTCCAAGCGAAGCTAAGTATAGGGTAGAGCAGCTCGACGACAATCTTTGGAAGCGATTTATATGATATCATTTGTTTCGAACGATAAATTAATTAACAAAATAATACTCCACACCGATAAACGATGAATATCCCTTCTTACACACTTATCCCTTTCGTATTACAACTTCTTGTGATAGCCGTTGCACCGCTTACCATACCTCTATGGTGGGAGCGCAATCGCAACAAACTCCTTGTCTCGCTCGTGCTGAGCATACCTGTGATTTTGTTTCTGATGTCGAACGATATGCTCTATAAGTTCGAGCACCAGATGTTGTACGACTATGTACCGTTTGTCGTCTTGCTCGGGGCTCTATTTGTCGTTACGGGGGGCATACATCTGAGTGGCGATATTATGGCTACTCCCAAGACCAATGCGATGTTTTTGGCTATAGGCTATATCTTTGCTTCGCTTATGGGGACTACCGGAGCTGCCATGCTACTCATTCGCCCGCTTATCGATACCAATCGCCAACGTAAGTTCAAGACCCATACCATACTCTTTTTTATCGCCTTAGTAGCCAATTGCGGCGGACTGCTCACCCCGCTCGGCGACCCGCCTCTCTTCTTGCTATACCTTAGAGGAGCTGAGTTTACTTGGTTTCTGCACCTGCTACCCGAATGGTTGTTCGTGGGCTTCGTCTTGCTTGCCATCTACTACCTGCTCGACCGTTTCTACTACTACCGCCACGAGGAGTGGACTGCTATCTCTGCCGATATCAGGGAGCAACAGCCCATACGTATCACCGGCTGGGGCAATATCGTATTGCTGCTTGGTGTGGTGCTGTCGGTAGCTTTCGTCAATAGCCAGTATATACCGCTTATGGGGCAGACAGACGCTCCCGTGTACGTGAAGTTCCTGCGCGAGATAGTGCTCGGCGTTATCATAACGCTTTCGTTTGTACTTACGCCCAAGTCTGTCAGAGAGGCAAACCGATTTACGCTGACGCCCATACTCGAGGTAGCTGCCGTTTTCGTGGGTATATTTGCCACTATGACGCCTGCTATGATATATCTCAATCAACACTCGTCGGATATGGGCAGTCTTAGCGACCCGTCGCACTTCTACTATTTTACGGGTGTGCTCAGCTCGTTTCTCGACAACGCACCTACGGCTCTTGCCTTCCATAGCTTAGCAGAGGGGTTGCCACTCATAGGGGTTCAGATAGCGGGTATTTCGGAGTCGATACTCAAAGCCATCGCCACGTCTGCCGTCTTCTTCGGGGCTATGACCTATATCGGCAACGGACCGAACTTTATGGTAAAGGCTATCGCCGAAGAAAACCGCGTGCCGATGCCATCGTTTTTCGGCTATATATTTAAGTTTTCTCTCTTCGTGCTGCTACCTGTCTATATCATCACCGAAAGGATTTTTATGTAATCGTATCGTAGGGGCTTGCCCCGTGTGTGCGCCCCTTTTTTATTCAACTCTTAAACGCTTCAATATTCCTATTTTGTGCAAAGCACAAACAGATCGGCCTACGCGCCGAGACGCAAACCCGCTTGTGCGAAAGTGAGCGAAGAAAAACGTCGAACTGTCTGAGCCGAAGGCGAGTTTTCGACGTTCAGCGAACGAGCACATTCAGCGGGTCGGCTCGGTGCGTCGAGCCTTGACGTTCTTTTGCATACTTTTCTTATGTCAAGATAAGAAAAGTATGTGGGTTTGGGCAAAGCCCAAGAGAAACCAAGAGAAACCTCATTTCAACGCTTCAACGCTTCAACGCTTCAACGCTTCAACATTTCTTCATTTTTCATTCTTGCTTCTTAATTTTTTTTTTGCAGAATGCAAAAAAAAAGTATTACCTTTGTAGCCGTCGGGGGTAATTCGGAGATGATATTTCTTCGAAATTATCGGCGGCAAGCGACCCACGACTGTGGTTTTGCACAAAGTAAAACAAAACGAGCAATCCACGACCGTATTTTTGCACAAAGTAGAGTAAAACGAGCAATCCACGACCGTGGTTTTGCACAAAGTGAAACAAAGTGAGCAACCCACGACCGTGGTTTTGAAGAAAACAGTTGTTGGCGACCAACCCACGACCGTGAATTGAGAAGAACGAATAATTTTTAATTCACGACCGTGAATTGAATAGAACGAGTAATAATAATTAAATAAAAAATCAAATGAAAAAAGTAGTTTTATTCTTCGCCCTCATCGTAGGGCTTCTCGCGAGTGCCACGACTCAGGCACAGACAGTAAACATGAGCCGCTATATCACCCTTACCGTTACCAACGGAGCGGCGATAAAGCTCAACTTCAATGTAGCCACCAATGGTACTCCCGTACGTATCGTAAGCGGCAGCAATACGCAAGACATCACCGTCAACACCAACTGGTATGGCACTGCCTCCTATACCGCCGACGGTACCACTATGACTGTATACGGCGATATAACAGAATTTATGTGCCAAGAAAACAGAGCAAACCTCACCGCCATCGACCTATCGCACAATACGCAGTTGAATCGTTTAGATTGTTACAACAATAATCTCACTACTCTCGACGTAAGCGGATGTACGCAGTTGAATAGTTTAAGTTGTAACAACAGTAATCTCACCGCCCTCGACCTATCGCACAATACGCAGTTGACATCGTTATATTGTTCCAACAATAATCTCACCGCCCTCGACCTATCGCACAATACGCAGTTGAATATTTTAGAGTGCCACAGCAACAACTTCTCTACCGCTGCTCTCGACGATATCTACTGCTCGCTACCCGATAAGACAGGCATTATAAATGGAGAGATATATCCGTTAGAAAACTCGTCTGACCCGAACCACGCTACCGTCCTCGCCACCAACAAACAGAACGCCATCGCCAAAAACTGGAATGTGGTATACCCCGATTCCTTTATCGACATACCCGCTACTACGGGTACCTATACATGCCCCCAGCTTAATATGGATAGCTATATCACCCTCACCGTCGCTAAAGACTCGGCGATAAAGCTCGACTTCAAGGCAGCCGCTGCCACTACTCCCATACGTATCAAAAGCGGTATCACCGATACTACCATCACCGTCGGCACCAGCTGGAAAGGTATTACCTCCTATACTGCTGCCGATAGCGTTATGACCGTCTACGGCGATATAATCGTCTTCGATTGCAGCAACAACAGAGCGAAGCTTACCGCCATCGACCTGTCGCACCATACGCAGTTGACGGAGTTATATTGTACCAACAATAAGATCACCAGCCTCGACGTATCGAACAATACACAGCTGACCGGGTTATATTGTACAAGTAATCAGCTTAGCAGCCTCAATGCAAGTGGGTGTACGCAGCTGAAGACATTAAATTGCGTATCCAATCAACTCTTGAGCCTCAATGTAAGCGGATGTACGCAGTTGACGAAAGTGGAGTGTTTCTCCAATCGACTCTCGAGTCTCGATGTAAGTGGATATACTCAATTGAAGGAGTTGAACTGTCACGGCAATCAGCTCTCGAACATCAATGTAAGCGGATGTACACAGTTGAAGGAGTTGAAATGTTACAACAATCAGCTCGCAAGCCTCAATATAAGTGGATGTACACAGTTGAAGGAGTTATATTGCTACAACAATATTCTTACCGCTCTCGATGTAAGCGGGTGTACGCAGCTGACAAAAGTATATTGCCACGACAATAAACTCTCTACCGATGCTCTCGACGATATCTACTGTGCCCTGCCCGATAGGAAAGATTCTATCAATGGAGTGATACAGCCAGTAGACAACTCTTCGTCGACATACAACGATACTGTAATTGCTTCCAACGCCGCCAACGCCACCGCCAAGAACTGGAAGGTGCAGTACTACTCAAACGATGCCGACATACCCGCTACTACAGGTAAGCATAAGTGCTCCGCTACCGACATAGCCGACGCCTCCGCCGAGCAGGCTCTCACCCTCTACCCGAACCCCGTGGCAGACGTGCTATACCTCTCGGCTACGGCTCGCACCATGCGGGTATATAACATCTACGGCATCGAAGTAGCCCACGCCGCCGATACCGACCGCGTAGAAGTATCGCACCTGCCCGCAGGCGTCTACACCGTCAGAGCCGACGGCACAGTAGCCAAGATGGTAAAACGCTGACGCGTCTGAATGAAAAATTAAGAAGTAAAAATGAAGGGGCGAGCCTTGTGTTCGCCCCT
>ERZ773070.412-NODE-412-length-31876-cov-7.401967_pt1 | contig 31876 bp, 26 predicted proteins | sample MGYA00580618_ERZ773070 | MGnify/ENA primary metagenome ERZ773070 (study PRJEB29015, sample SAMEA2738023) | human oral metagenome | biome: human oral; feature: human-associated habitat; material: dental | place: China | collected 2019 ... | reverse complement strand
AGGGCATGGCGTTCCTCTGCGGATGGTCGCTGATCATCGGCTACATCGTTACCGCGAGTGCGGTCGCCGTTGGATTCTCCGCCTACTTCTCCGGGATGATGGCGTCCCTCGGCATGGAGATACCGAAGGCACTCCTCACAACAGCACCGGAGGGCGGTATCATCAATCTCCCCGCCGTCGTCATCACGCTCATCATCGGCGTCATCCTCGCTCATGGCACGAAGGAGAGTTCGCGTCTCAACACGATCCTCATCTCGCTCACGCTGTGCGCGATCGTCGCCTACGTTGTGGTCACGTCGCCCCATGCCGTAGCGGCGAACCTAGATCCGTTCCTCCCATTCGGTGCCGGCGGCATCATGGCGGGCGCAGCGGTTGTGTTCTTCTCCTTCATGGGATTCGATACGGTCGCAACCTCCGCCGAGGAGTGCAAGACACCGGAGAAGAGTCTCCCGATCGGCATCATCGCATCGGTCTTTGTCTGCCTCTGCATCTACTCTGTTGTGGCACTCGTCCTCACGGCGACAATCCCCTACACGGATCTCGACCGCGCAGATCCTGTCGCCTACTGCCTGCGCCTCATCGGCTACACGAGCCTCGCGAACCTCGTCACGGTCGGCATCCTCTTCGGTATGATCACGACCCTCATCGTCTACATCTTCGGTCAGGCACGCGTCTTCTTCGCCATGTCGCGTGACGGTTTCCTCCCAAAGACGATGGCAAACATCCATCCGAAGTATGGCACGCCGTACTTCATCACGCTCGTCGGCTCGGCGATCATCGCGTTCATCGCGGGCTGCGTGCCGATGCTCTACATTGTTGAGCTCGCGAACACCGGTGTTCTTGCGGCATTCTTCATCGTCTTTGTCGGGCTGATCCAGCTCCGCCGCAACTCCCCCGAGCTGCCGCGCACGTTCCACTTCCCGGCGCTCTACCTCTTCGCACCGATCGGTATGGCAGTCTGCCTATATCTGATCTGGGCACTGTCGGCGGTCACGAACATCACGTTCATTGTGCTGATGGTGGTTGGCTTCTTCTTCTACAACAGCTATGCGCCGAAGCATCGCTGTTGGGATAAGAGCTCCTCTAGCAGTGCGAACGGTGAATCATCCTACAGTGACAGCACCACATCGTCCTAAGTATTTTCTCCTGTAGGCAACTGGCTGCTGCAGAAAGACGGAATGTCTTCCTGCAGCAGCTTTTTCTTGTCCTCCCGCTGGCATGAAGGATAGATTTCACAACGGACTATGGCACGACGTTTATTTTTGTGTTAAAATAGAAGTGTTTTGAGTAATGTAGGAGAGTGACATGAACGAGCGGTACGGATGGATTGGTGCGGCACTTTGTCGTGCGTTCGTCCTCGTCTGTGCCGCCGTGCTCGTGCTCACTGCGACGGCAGCACTGCTCACGCGTGCGGGGATTCCCTTTGCGGGCGCATATACAGGCAGCGTACTCGTTGCTGCGGTTGGGACACTCATCGTCTCGCGCAATGGTGCAACGCGGGTTCTTCTCCCCTCCCCTGCCATCACGGCATGGCTGGTCTACGAGGAGGTCATCGCGCGCGGCATCGCATGGCAGGATGCGCTCATCGTCTCTGCTGTCACGGCACTCATTGGTGTACTGCTGATGCGTACCGTATTCATGGGGCGCATGATCGACGGACTCCCGCCCGTGATTCGCACGGGACTCCTGCTGTCACTCGCACTCGGGATGCTGACGCAGGCGGCACAGGCGGCGCGCATTCTCCTGCCGTCGCCATGGGCGCTCACGATGGGCGGCATGCTGTCCGATCCACTGACGTACTTCACGCTCGTCGGCATCCTCCTCGTACTCCTGCTGTATGTGCAGCAAAAAACGGCGGCTCTGCCCATCGGCATTGGCATCATTCTGCTGCTCACATGGGGAGAAGGGTTCTGGGAAATCCCTGCCGCACCATTTTTGCAGCCCGCGTTTGTCCTTCCGATGGAAACGATGGTTGGGACACTCGATATTCCCGCTGCCATTGGACTTGGCATAACACTCCTCATTGCACTAACAGTGGAGAGCACGGCCGTCCTCGCGGCAGATGTACGCTGTGTACGTACCGCCGATTCTGTGCTCACACGCGTTTTTGCCGTCAGTGGTATCGCCAGCCTCATCGGTGCAGCGCCGCTCATCATCGCACCGATCTCTGCGGCACTGCCCGCCGCAGAAGAGCGGCACATCGGCGGCATCCCATCCACGGCGATGTGGGTGGCTTTGCTGCTTCTCCTGCTGCTCCCCTGCGCGCCGCTTCTCGCGGCACTCGCGGAGTTTCCCGCCGCGCCTGCGCTTGCACTCACTGTGCTGGGGCTCATGCTGCTGCGGCATGCACTCGTGCAGCTGCGGATAACGACCAGTCTCACACTGCGCGATACCGCCGTCCTCGCTGTCTTCGTTCTCACGTCCTATGACCTGCAAACGGGACTGACACTTGCCCTCTTGACATGGGTGCTGCTCACGGCAGCGGGTGGGGCTCATCATCATATTCACCGTAGCACAGCCGTGCTGACGGCAGTTCTTGTTCTATCGCAGCTGTTTCCACAGCTGCGATAAGGAACACGGAGCATCTCCGTGCTTCTGAAATATGGGAGGTACATTCTTTTGCGTAAGGATATTCTTTTGCGCGGCACTCTTGCCGCCGCCCTCGGTATTTCTATTTTGGCAGTACATACGGCGGATGCACGCCGCATTCATGATCCAAGTACAGCGACCAAGGTGCACACGGAGCGTGGCTCAGACGCGGCAAAGGATGATGATTTCCGCGCACGCATCGGTCATCTGCTTAAAGCGGCAGAAGAAACAGAAGTACATCCGCAGTTTAGTGTCCCTAAGACGCTCTCGGAATACGATACAGCGATCATCGGCACTCCGCTCGCCAGTCAGCAGCAATGTGTGGACTATCTTCTCAGCATAAATCCCTCCCCCGCCATCTCGGTCTCACCGAAGGAACTTGTCTCCTATTATTATGAGGAGGGGGAACGTGAGGGAATCCGCCCTGATGTTGCCTTTGCACAGGCACTCAAAGAGACGGGGTTTTTCCGTTACGGCGGTACAGTCACGCCTGACCAGAACAACTATTGCGGACTGGGAACGACGAGCACAGAGGTCAAGGGAGCGTATTTTGCCACCTCACAGCTTGGTGTCCGCGCTCATATTCAGCATCTGCTTGCCTACGCATCGACGCGGCATCCGGCATTCCCCATCGTTGACCCGCGTTACAGCCTCGTACGCAGCGTCTACGGCACGGGCACACTCGGCAACTGGCAGGATCTGAACGGACGTTGGGCAGTACCCGGCGACTCTTATGGACAGAGTATTCTTTCGATGTTCCGCGACATCCTTCGCAAGTAGAAAAGGAGAACGGATAGATGATTACCGTCAACAATCTCAGTCTGCAGTTCGGCAAACGCGTCCTTTACAAAGACGTCAATCTGAAGTTTACGCCCGGAAATTGCTACGGCATCATCGGTGCGAACGGCGCGGGGAAGTCTACTTTTCTCAAGCTGCTCTCTGGGGATATCGAACCGACGGGCGGCATCGTAGATATCACGCCGGGCGAGCGTCTCGCTGTCCTGCAGCAGGATCACTACGCCTATGACGAGGTCGAGGTGCTGCGCACGGTTATCATGGGACATGCACGTCTCGTGGAGATCATGGATGAAAAGGATGCACTCTATGAAAAGCCCGACTTCTCCGACGAGGACGGGATGCGAGCCTCTGAGCTCGAAGCGGAGTTCGCCGAACTCGACGGATGGAATGCGGAAACAGAAGCGGCGCAGCTGCTGAACGGTCTCGGTGTATCGGACGACAAGCACCATCTCAAAATGAACGAACTTACCCCTGCGGAAAAGGTACGCGTCCTGCTTGCACAGGCTCTCTTCGGCTCACCCGATATTCTCCTGCTCGACGAGCCGACAAACCACCTTGACGTTGCCTCGATCAATTGGCTCGAGAACTTCCTCGCGGACTTCCCGAATACGGTCATTGTCGTTTCACATGACCGCCACTTCCTCAATCAGGTCTGTACTTACATCTGTGATGTGGACTTCGGCAGGATCTCGCTCTACGCCGGCAATTATGACTTCTGGTATCAGTCCAGCCAGCTCGCCCTCCAGATGGCAAAGGATGCAAACAAGAAAAAAGAAGAGAAGATCAAGGAGCTTCAGACCTTCATTCAGCGTTTTGCCGCCAACGCTGCGAAGTCCCGTCAGGCGACCTCGCGCAAGAAGCTGCTCGAGCGCATCACGCTCGATGACATCAAGCCCTCAACGCGCCGCTATCCGTACATTGCCTTTACACCTGACCGTGAAGCGGGCGATCAGCTGCTCACCGTTGAAGGGTTGTCCAAAGAGGTGGACGGCCGTCAGCTTCTTAAGAACGTCAGCTTTACCCTAAAGAAAGGTGACAAGGTTGCTTTCGTCGGACCAAACGGCGCGGCGAAAACGATGCTCTTCAAGATCCTCATGGGCGAGGAGGCGGCGGACGAGGGCACGTTCAAATGGGGCGTCACCACGACGCAAACCTACCTCCCCTCGGACAATTCCGCCTACTTCGACGGCGTAAAGCTCAACCTTGTCGATTGGCTGCGCCAGTACTCCAAGGATCCGGATGAAACATTCGTGCGCGGCTTCCTCGGCCGGATGCTCTTCTCGGGCGAGGAGAGCCAGAAGCGTGCCGAGGTACTCTCCGGCGGCGAGCGTGTCCGCTGTATGCTCTCGCGCATGATGCTCTCGGGCGCGAATGTTCTCATCTTCGACGAGCCGACCGACCATCTCGACCTCGAGTCGATCACTGCCCTCAACAATGGGCTGATGTCATTTTCGGGCACGATTCTCTTTGCCTCGCGTGATCACGAGTTCACACAAACTGTCGCAAACCGCATCATTGAAATTACACCTGTCGGCATCGTTGACCGCATCTCAACCTACGACGAGTACCTGAGCAATGAAACAGTAAAACAGCAGCTGGCAGAAAAGTACAAGACTGTGGGGTAATCCGACAACGTCTGTGTTGGACAGCACGATAAACATAGATATAATTCAATTCTGTCGGGAGGTGAGATCATGCTGGGGGCACTGCTGCACAGCACCGAAAACAAAAACGCCGCACTGCGTCTGCGCGAAATGGTGACGGTACTGCGCCGCCACGACATCGTCCATGGCCTCACCCCCGCGAAACTGCGCGCCATCTTCGAGGATCTCGGCCCCACCTTCGTCAAGTTTGGGCAGATCATGAGCATGCGCCCGGATTTTCTTCCGACGGACTACTGCGACGAGCTGATGAAGCTGCAAACGGCAGCGCGGCCCCTCGCCTTCCCCGTCATCCTTTCCATCGTCGAGCAGGAGTATAACCGCGAGTGGAACAAAGTTTTCCGCACGATCGACAGTACACCCCTCGGCTCTGCCAGCATCGCACAGGCGCACCGTGCCACACTTTCCTCGGGTGAGGAGGTTGTGATCAAGGTACAGCGTCCCGGCATCCACGAGATCATGCGCACCGATCTCACTCTGATGAAACGCGCCGCCACCCTCATCCGCCTTGTCAGCAGCGACGATGTCGTTGACTTTCGCGCACTGATGGATGAGATGTGGAACATTGCAAAACAAGAGATGGACTTCCTCATTGAGGCAAGTCACATTGAGGAGTTCGCACACCTCAATCGTGATAATCCGTTTGTCTCCTGCCCACGCGTACTGCGTGATCTCTCCACCCAACATATTCTCGTCATGGAGTACATCGATGGCATTCCCCTCGATCAGACGGATGCCCTCCGGACGGCAGGGGTCAACGTCACGCAGATTGGGCGACGGCTCGGTGAGAACTACGCCAAGCAGATCATTGAGGACGGTTTTTTCCACGGTGATCCTCATCCCGGCAACATCCGCATCCGCGGCGGAAATATCGTCTGGATTGACCTCGGTATGATGGGGCGCCTCAGCAACCGTGACCGCACGGCATTGCGGCGGGCGATCTGGGCACTCGCCACGCATGATACCTTTGAAATGAAGGCAGCCGTCCTCGCACTTGGCATCGTCAAGGGGCGCATTGACCATGCACGACTCTATCAGGACATCGATGTCATAATGGAACAGTATGGTTCTCTTGATTTTACCGACGTACACATGGGGGTACTGACGAATCAGATTCTCAGTATCCTGCGTATGCACCACATCGGCTGTCCGAGCGGTCTTGCCATGTTTGCGCGCGGTGTCATGACCGTCGAGATCGTCATGCGCCGCTGCGCCCCCGAGGTCAGTTTCCTTGAGATCTTTGCACGCAGCCTCTCCTTGGGATTCGTACAGGATATGACGTGGCGCGAGGGTCTCTCAAAGGCACGCCAGGAGGGCATCATGCTCCTGCGCAAGTCCGTACAGATCCCGGAGCAGCTTGCCGACCTCCTCAAGATGACCATGGGCGGACAGACCAAACTCAACATCGATCTCACAGGGTCGGAAGAACCCGTGCAGCGTCTCGATAAGATGATCAATAAGCTTATCATCTCCCTCCTCTGCGCGGCACTCCTCATCGCATCGAGCACCATCTGCACCACGAATATGCAGCCGCAGATCGGCGGTATCCCCCTTCTCGGCATCCTCGGTTATCTCATCGCATTCATCCTGAGCCTACGGCTCATCTGGGATATTCACAAGGGAGTGTAGAGTATGCGTGGCATACGCGGCGCCATTACCGTTGGACGCAACGAAAAAGAAGAAATCTGGCAGGCAGCCCAGGAACTCGTCACGAAAATCCTGTGCACAAACAACATCACGCCTGCCGACATCGGTGCTGCCATCTTCAGCGCCACTGAAGATCTCACGGCGGCATTCCCCACGGCAGGTGTGCGCCGCATCGCAGGATTTGACCTCGTCCCACTCTTTGACGCGCGGCAGTGCGCCATCGAGGACAGTCTCCCGCACTGCATCCGCGTCCTCCTCCTCGTCAATACCGATACGCCCCAGAGCAGCATCCACCACGTCTATCTCCGCGCTGCAGCAGATCTGCGGCCGGATCTGGAGGGATGATAAAATCAAATCCGCCAGTTGAGCTGGTAGTTTGAACAGGCCCTATGAGGGCCAAATACTTGTGGCAGTACCTAAAAAAATGCATCGAATGGTTCTGACAACCACACTATTATCACGGGCTGGACTAGATAGAGGACAAGCAAGAAAAAAATCCCTCCTGTTGCAGAATAAGAACTACAGCAGGAGGGATTTGTCATGACTAGGAAGTATATGAAGATAGAAATGCTGTCAGATGAAATCTTTCGCCCGAAAGAATTAGAAAAATGTTCACCGCTTCCGCATCCATGAGGGAATATCAATGATATCCGAGCCGTCGGCACTGCTGTTTGGCTCAACAATATTCATGCGGCTCTGACGTTGCTGCGGGCTGCGTCCCGTCGGAGGGACGATCGCAGATGCAGGGCGTGCCTGCGGCTGTGCAGGTCTTTCGGGTTCTTTTGCCGCGCTCGTCGCACCGCCAAACCCTGGCGGCATACGAATCCAGTCCTCTGTGATAGCGGCAGAAGGTTCTTCCTGCACGGCAGCATTCACTGAGCCCCCGCCTGAATTACCGCCGTCAAATCCCGTCGCAACAACGGTGACACGCACAGTATCGCCAAGGCTCTCGTCGGTACCAATACCCCAAATGATATTGACCTGATGTCCATTCACTGCATTTGTAATCATCCCATTGAGCCACTCAGACGCCTCAGTCACCTCATACATACTAAGATCCTTTGATCCTGTAAAGTTGAGAATGACAGAGGTTGCTCCCTCGATACTGGTCTCGAGGAGCGGAGACTCGATGGCCACCTTTGCCGCCGCAATCGAAGCTCCTTCGCCACGTGCCTCGCCGATGCCCATGATCGCTGCACCGCCGTTCGACATGATCGTCTGTACGTCGGCAAAGTCAAGGTTGACTACGCCCTGGTTTGTAATGAGATCCGTGATGCCCTTGACACCCTGCCAGAGAACGTTATCGACCTTGCTAAATGCCTCAGTGACAGGCGTGCTCTTGTCGATAATTTTCATCAGGCGGTCATTGGGAATGGTGATGATGGTATCAACATGCTGCTGAAGATTCTCGATGCCGGAGTCTGCATTGCGCGCGCGCGTCATCCCCTCATAGGAAAAGGGACGCGTAACAACGGCGACCGTCAGTGCACCGACCTCACGGGCACATTCGGCAACGACAGGCGCAGCTCCTGTTCCCGTACCCCCGCCCATCCCTGCAGTGATAAATACCATATTAGCGTTGCGCAGAGCTGCAACGATCTTCTCACGGCTCTCATTGGCAGCGGCTTCACCGATCTCCGGTTTTGCGCCTGCACCAAGACCATTTTTCCCAATCTGGATGCGGACTGCTGCTTTGGATTGAAGCAGTGCCTGTGCATCCGTATTGATTGCAATAAATTCGACGCCCTGCAAACCGGAGTCAATCATGTTATTGACCGCATTGCCGCCGCCGCCGCCAACACCGACAACGATGATCTTTGCAACATCCTCAAAGTTATCATCCATTTCGAACACAGCTTCAGCCTCCATATATTATCTGTCACGTAATCTGCAATAAACAGCAATTTCCTTTTGTATTCTACCATGAAAATCGTTATATTTCCATAGAAAAGTAAAATTTTTAGACAAAGGCAAGCATTCACTGTGCGGAGAATCTGCAGTTCTTAGGGTCTTCTCAGCATCGGCTTCTGTGCATCGTCACGATAATCTTTCAGCAAGTATCGGCGCAGAATAGCGAGATTCTTAAAGATCCGGAATCCGAAAGCGAGCAGTGCGACATAATAGAGATCAATCGCGAGACGATCACCGATAAAAACGAGCGTTGCAGCGAGCAGCGTGTTCGAGAAGAAGCCCGTAACGAAGACGCGCTTATCAAAGCGTTCTGCCACGGCCGCCCGAAGTCCACCAAACGCAGCGTCGAGGGCCGCGACCAGTGCGACAGAGAACAGCTTGGCGTACGCCAACGGTATGACGATCGGGCTGGCATATCCGATGAGCAGGCCGATCACCAAACTGACCAAAACAATGTAGATCATTTGCTCTCCTCCTCCCGCTCACTGGTCTCATGTGCATAGGTCTGCCGAATGCTTCCGCGATACGGCGGGATATAGACGTTATCACTTGTTTTGATGTCAATCTGAATGCCCCACACGCCGAGTGTCTCAGCTACGCCGCCGCGCATACGCAAGGCACTCTCGAGGGATTTCTTGTCGCCGATGGCACGGATCTCAAATGGCGCAGATGAACGAACATTGTTTACGGAGAGTGTCGGCCCCGCACAGCGGATCTCGGAGATCCCTGTGAGCCTTTGCCCGTTGACAGAGATCGCCTCTGCGCCGGCAGCACGCAGTTCATTGATGACACGCAGAAGATCGTCATCGTGGATGACATAGAGGTTCGGATTCTCCCCCGCCTTCACCGTCTTGGTGCTGTCATCCATATGCACAATAACCCCCTCTCCTGCGAGTGGGATGAGTGCCGCCCGATAGCGCAGCATGTCCTGGTCCTGTGTATTTTCGGCATCTCCTGTCGCAGTCTGCATCTTGTGCAGCTCCTCGCTCAGCTCATCACGCTCATGTTCCGTTTTCAGCAGGCGATCAGACAGTTCTTCAATACGCTGCTGAGAGAGGCTTCCCTTTGAGTCCTGTGCCGTTCGAAACTGCACGGCAATCATAAAACCAATCAATATACAAACGAGGGCAATAAGCCACCCGCCTCGACGGAATTGTTCCATTTATTTTCCCTCTGCTGTCTTGTCCGCCAACTTGATAAACGGCGCATCATAACTGAAATCCACATACTCTACGGTATGTCGTGTGGTTTTTTGATCCCGGAGGAAATCCTGCGTCAGTGCCGACTTGTCCGGAATTCCTGTAATTTTCCCGAGGCGAATGGGAAGGGCTGTCTTCGTGTAGGCGACAACGGCATCCGGATCAGCAACACTGACTTCCGAAATTCCTCCAATATCTGTGGGGTCAATATGCGCAAGAAAGCTGATCACCTGCGCGACCTGTGTGTCATTGTTGTCGTCGCCGATATAAAGATCACGCAGCTTCACCCCTGTAATGATAGGAATGTCCGCTCCCTTAAGGGAACGATAGCTTGCAATTACCTTTCCCTGACGGTCAAAATCGAGATATCCGTAATCGCAGGCAACTGTCGCAACAGGGATGCGCTCGACGATATCCATCTCGATTTTGTGCGGAAGCTGACGACGAACGACGGCAGACTCAATGCGCAGGTCCCGCATGAGATTTGTCGTCATCTCATCGGTCTTTAGTTCAAAAAGCCGTTGGCCATAATGAATCCGTGCAATCTCACAGAGCTCATCCTCATCGAGATGCACGTTGCCATGGACGACAAGCTGCTGAAAAGTGAAAAGCGGCGAATAAATGAGCGCTGCAATGACGCCGCATGCACACAGCAAATAGAAGGCTCCGCGCAGGATGCGACGGGATTTCATCGATGATACCCCGCCAGTGCGAGGATCTTCTCACACAGCTCTGGAAAGTCAATGCCAACGGCACGCGCCGCATCGGGAACAAGCGAGGTCTCCGTCATGCCCGGTACGGCGTTCAGCTCAATGACGTAGGGCTGATTCTCTGCACTCAGCAAAAGATCAACGCGTGCCAGTCCATTGCAGCCACAAGCGGCATACGCGCGGCGTGCCAGTTGTTCTACTTCTCTTCTGCACTCTGCAGAAATAGGCGCAGGGACGAGATGCGTCACTCCTCCCGGTGTATATTTACTCTCATAATCGTACCGTCCAGAGGGAACTTCGATTTCAATGATGGGCATTACCTCTGCTGCTGCAGGGCTTCCCCAGACGACAACAGAGAGTTCCCGTCCTTCGATGTATTCCTCGACAAGCACCTCGTCACCATAAGTGAATGCCGCATCGAGTGCGGGAACGAGTTCCTTGTCCGCCGCAACAATGTAGACGCCAATGCTCGATCCCTGCTCCGGTGCCTTGACGACGAGCGGTAAGGAGAACGCCGCACGAATCTCCTGAGGAGTATGCTCCGTGCGTTCGCTCGCATAAAAACTCATACAGCGCGGTGTTGGGATCCCCTCGGCAGCCAGCACTCGCTTTGCCGTAATCTTATCCATTGTCAGTGCGGCGGCACGCACGCCCGAACCCGTATAGGGTATGCCGAGCATATCGAGCGTGCCTTGAAGGATGCCGTCCTCTCCATATTTTCCATGCAGTGCATTGAATACAATCGCAGGATGAAGTGCCTGAATCTCCTCGGCAAATGTGGCAGGGTTCAGTTCCATGCCTACGGCAGGATAGCCCTTTGAGAGAAGTGCCTGCAGGATGGCTCCGCCCGAGCGGCGCGACACCTCTGCTTCAGACGAAGGACCGCCCATGACGACAACAATCGGATGCGCATCCGATTCCGTGATGCCCGCCGTTCCTGCCGTTCCCGCACGCAGCTGCGCCACGAGAGCCTCGCCGACCTCGAGGATGTTGCCCGCTCCCATTGTGATGACGAGATCACCCGCACGCACCTGCTGGGCGAGATAGCGCTCGAGATCCGCGCGGTCGGGCAGGTAGACCGCATCCTGCCCCGTCTGTTTGGCGACCTCCTCCATCACAGTCTCGCCGCTGATGCCCGGAATCGGAGCCTCACCGGCCGCATAGATGTCGGTAAGGAGAAGCAGGTCGGCATCTGCGAAGCATCTGCCGAATTCCTCGCGCAGGAGCTGCGTCCGCGAGTAACGATGCGGCTGAAAGACGCAGATGAGCCGCTCGGGGTTCGTCTGGCGCGCCGCCGCGAGTGTCACGGAAATCTCCGTGGGATGATGCGCATAGTCGTCTACAACCCAGACGCCGCGCTCCTTTCCCTTAGTCTGGAAGCGCCGCTTGGCGCCGTGAAACTGTGCAAGGGCAGCCCGGATGGCGGGAAACTCCACGCCCACGAGCCGCGCAACAGCAATACAGGCAAGTGCATTGAGCACGTTGTGCCGCCCTGGGATATTAAGGGAAATGCGGCCCATCTCTGCGCCGCGTTCGTGAACGGTAAACGAAATGAGTGATCCACGCGTCTCAATGTCCGATGCACGATAGTCCGCCTCATAGTCAATGGCATAGGAAACGACACAGCGCTTTGTCTCACGCGCAATATTCCGCAGATTTGCATTTTCAAAGCAGAGCACCGCCGCACCGTCCGTATCTACCTGCTCGATGAACTGACGGAACGCCGCGATGATCTTCTCCATCGTGCCGTAGTGATCCATGTGGTCGTCCTCGACGTTGGTCACAACGGCGATATGCGGGCGCAGCTTGAGGAAGGAGCCGTCGCTCTCATCCGCCTCCGAGACGAGGTAGCGGCTCGTGCCGAGCTTCGCATTCGTCCCGAGGTCGGGCACCTCACCGCCGACGATGATGGTCGGCGATGCGCCGACGTGATCGAGAGTCACACCGATCATGGAGGTCGTCGTCGTCTTGCCGTGCGAGCCCGCGACAGCGATGCCGTCGTACTCATTGACGAGTGCTGCATTGATATCCGAACGATGAAGTTTTGGAATACGCAGATCCCATGCCGCAATCACCTCAGGATTATCGTACGGGATCGCCGTGGAGACGACAATGGCATCTGCTCCGCGCACGTGTTCCGCATGCTGACCATCCGTCCACACATGCGCACCGAGACGGGCAAGCTCGCCGATGAGCGGAGAGTCGCCCGTGTCCGAGCCGGATACCGTGTAGCCGAGTTGGAGGAGGATCTTTGCCAAGGGGCTCATCCCCGCCCCGCCGATTCCAACAAAATGAATCTTCTGAATCCCCTTCAATTCCTTGAGCAACGCCTTCACCCTTCTCTTTTCCCGATACGCAGCGCGAGTGCTGCAATTTCCTCCGCCGCCTCTGGTTTTCCGAGGCGTTTCATTGCCGCCGCCATCGCATCCCTGCGTGCGTCGTCTGCCAGCAGGCGATCGAGCGCCGCTGCAAGCACTGTGCCGTCGAGGCTGCGGTTGAGGATCACCTCAGCTGCGCCCGCCGTCTCCATGGCGCGTGCATTCTTCTCCTGATGATTCTCCGCCGCATACGGATACGGGATGAGGATCGCGGGCACCCCCCGTGCCGCAAGTTCCGCCAGCCCTGTCGCCCCCGCGCGAAAGACGGCAACATCCGCCATCGCCATCGCCTGCGGCATATTGTAGAGATACGGCACAACGCGCAGATGCGGATACTGCGATACATCGACGCCCGCATCGCGGATGCGCGCGCACGTGTCCTCGTACTCCTCCGCACCCGTGACGTGGAGGTACTGCACCTCTGTCTGCTGCGCCGCGCGGCGGATCACCTCGACCATGGCACGGTTGATCGTGCGTGCCCCACGGCTGCCGCCCGAGACGAGCACTGTTTTCTTCGAGGCGTCAAAACCAAACGCCGCCGCACCCTCCGCCCGCGTCGCCGTGAGCACCTCGGGGCGGATGGGATTGCCCGTGACGTAGGTCTTTTCCGCCGGAAAGACGCGCCGCGCATCCTCCATCCCGACGGCGATCGCCGTCGCAAAATGGGAGAGGATGCGGTTCGTCACGCCCGCCACGGCGTTCTGCTCCTGCACGAGCGTCGGGACGCCTGCGAGACTCGCCGCGAGGAGAATTGGCCCCGCGACATAGCCGCCCGTCCCGATGGCGATATCGGGATGAAAGCCGTGCACGATGCCGCGCGCCCGCGCAACGGCACGCACGGCACGCCATGCCCGCAGCACATTCTCGAACGAGAGATGCCGCTCGAAGCCTGCGAGATCAACGGCGATGAAGTTCAGCCCCTCGCGCGGCACGATGTCCGCCTCCAAGCCGTGCGGTGTACCGACGTAGAGGATGCGTGCCGACGGCTCACGCCGCTGGATCGCGCGGATGATCGTGAGTGCGGGATAGATGTGGCCGCCCGTGCCGCCGCCCGATACGATGATGTTCATAGTTCGTTCACAAGCCTCTTGAAATCGCGCCCGCGCTCCTCGTAGCCGCCGTACATATCGAAGCTGGCACAGGCAGGTGAGAGAAGGACGATCTGTCCCTCCGCAGCGAGCTCGCGCGCCAGCTGCACGGCCTTTTCCATGTGGTAGCCGACGCGGTGGATCTGTGCCTCCGGAATGCCCGCATCCCGCGCGGCTGCCGCAAACCGCTCTGCCGCATCACCGACGAGGATCAGCTCATCGACGCGTGCGTGCACGAGCTCCATGAACTCTCCCAGATCGGTCAGCTTGTCATCACCGCCTGCGATGAGGATGATGTGTCCGTCGAACGCCTCAAGTGCCTTGATCGCGGAGTCCGTATTCGTCGCCTTGGAGTCGTTGTAGTAGCTGACTCCCGCGAGCGCACGCACAAACTCGATGCGGTGCTCAACGCCCTTGAAGGCGCGCAGCACAGGGCGCATCTCTGCGGGCGTCACCCCGGCAAAGAGCGCCATCGCCGACGCCGCGAGTACGTTTTCCACGTTATGCGCACCGGGAATGCCCAGTTCATCGGCGGGAATCAGGACGTGCTCCGCGCCGTCCCAGCGAATGACGATCATGCCGTCCGCACGAACGCACGCGCCCTCCGCCAGTTCCTCCCTGCGGCTGAACAGGCAAACGCGCCCCGCCGCACGCTCCGCCATGCCGCGCGTATGCGGGTCATCGGCGTTCAGCACGAGGTAGTCCTCCGCCGTCTGCGCGGCAAAGAGCTTTTCCTTCATCGCCTGATAGATCTCCATCGAGCCATGGCGCACGATGTGATCCGGCGTGATGTTCAGCTCCGCGACGATGTGCGCATGAAAATGCGTGGTCGCTTCCATCTGATAGCTTGAGATCTCAGCGGCAATTGCCCCCTCGGCAGGCGTCTCCTGTGCCACGTCGATGAGCGGTACGCCGATGTTGCCGCCCACGCCGACCACAGGAAAATGCGCGCGCAGAAGCTCACCGAGCAAGGTCGTCGTCGTCGTCTTGCCGTTCGTCCCCGTGATGGCGCAGATCGGTGCACGTGCGATCTCGCCCGCCAGCTCCACCTCGGTCGTGACACGGATGCCGCGCGCGCGCGCCGCCTGTACGAGGGGGATGCGCTCGGGTACGGCAGGGGAAAGGACGAGGAGATCCACCCCGCCGAGCAGTTCTTCCCTTTGTGCACCAAAGACGCAGGTGATGCCCTGCGCCCTTAAATCCTCAATATGCTGCTGTGTGAGCGGATCGCGTTCAGCATCCGTCTCGTCCTTCGCGTCCGAGAGTACCACCCGTGCGTCCTGCGCCGCCAGATACTTTGCCGCCGCAAATCCGCTGATGCCCGCGCCGATGACGAGTGCCGACTGATTATGATAGGACAATTCCCGATATCTCCCTTGGTGAATCATTCAAAAGTTTACGTGACGCAAAACTCTACGACACGAGCACAAGCACCCACGCAAGCAGTGCACCGAGGGCGCCGACGCCCCAGAACGTATAGACCACGCGTGTCTCGCACCAGCCGCCGAGCTCGAAGTGATGATGAATCGGGCTCATGCGGAAAATCCGCTTGCCGCGCGTCTTGAACGACGCGACCTGCAGAATGACCGAGAGTGCCTCACAGACGAAGATAATACCCACGATGGGCAGCAGTGCCTCCGTCCGCGAGAGAATCGCTATGCCTGCGAGCGCACCGCCGAGAGCAAGTGAGCCCGTGTCGCCCATAAAGATGCGTGCCGGATGATGATTATACCATAAAAAGCCGATGCATGCACCTATTATCGCGGCGGAAAACGCCATCAGGCTGCTGTCTGTCCCATAGAGGAGCATTGCATAAAAGAGCGCGGCGACCGCCACGGTTCCCGCCGCCAGACCATCGAGGCCGTCCGTCAGATTGACCGCGTTCGACGTGCCCACGAGGACAAAGACAACGAGAACGTAGTACCATGCACCGATATCGAGCGATCTCCCGAGGACGGGCACCCAGGCGCTCGTATCATGCCCGAGGAGATGCCGTCCGATCAGAATGGTGACCAGGGAAATGCCGAGCTGTCCGAGCAGCTTCTGATAGGCACGCAGCCCGAGATTGCGCTTCTTGACCACCTTGATATAGTCGTCCGCAAAGCCGAGCAGAAAATGTCCGAGAAAGATGAAGAGTACGAGCAGGGTCGTCACCGTGAGCGGTGCAAAGAGCAGTGTCGCCGCGGTCACGGCGAGTACAATCATCACGCCTCCCATCGTCGGCGTGCCGCTCTTCTGCTGATGGCTCGCGGGCCCCTCTTCGCGGATGCTCTGCCCGTATTTCAGGCGATGCAGGAGCGGCAGAAAATACACGCCGCTGAAGAGCACAATGGCGAGCGCCGTCACGGCGGACAGCAGGAGACGCAGCTGCGGGCTCAGGGATTCGAGGAGGGCTTCCATCAGTGTGCTCCCTCCCCCGTCAATGCAGCGATGATCTGCTCCATGCGCATCCCGCGCGAGCCCTTAAAAAGGACGGTGTCGCCGTCCATGAGATGGCGGCGGAGATAGGCCGCCGCATCGGCATGGGAGGCGGCATGACAGCAGTCAGGACAGCCTGCCGCCTCTGCCGCCTCATGCGTCCACTGCGCCTGTCTGCCATAGGTCACAATCATGGCAAACCCAAGCTCCGCCGCCCGTCTGCCCACGTCGCAATGCGCCTTCTCCGCCGCCGTGCCGAGCTCGAGCATATCGCCGAGCACAGCGACGCGCCGTCCGGGGTAGAGTGCTGCCGTTGTCTCAAGCGACGCGCGCATCGAGGAGGGGCTGGCGTTGTAGGCGTCGTTGATCAACGTCCACGCACCGACCTGATGTACTTCATAGCGCATCTTTTCCGCCGTTAGTTGGGTCAGCCCCTCCTGCATCTCCTGCGGCGTCATGCCGAGGACAAATCCCGCTGCGAGCGCCGCCAGCGCATTGCTTACATTATGCCGTCCCGGCAGGGAAATGGCGTATTCATGACGCTCGCCGCCCCACGTCACCATAAAGCGTGAGCCGTCTGCCATGCACTGCAGTGCCTCGGCACGCACATCCGCAGCAGCGGAAATGCCATAAGTCATGACGCGCACCCCATCTGCCGCACTGCTGCGCATTGCCGCGACACGTGGGTCGTCAGCGTTGAGGATCACCGTGCCGTCGGCGGGAATCGCCGTCACCAGCTCCGCCTTTGCCTTGGCAATGTTCTCGATCGAGCCGAGGAGCTCCATGTGCACCTCGCAGACATTCGTTACAATGCCGATCGAGGGTTCGGCAATCGGCGCGAGCGCAGCGATCTGCCCCATCCCGCGCATCCCGATCTCCACGACCGCCGCCGTGTCCTCCGGCGTGATGCTGAGCAGGGTCAGCGGCAGACCGACTTCGTTGTTGTAATTTGCCGCCGTGCGGCAGACCTTGCCGCGCCCCGAGAGCACCGCCGCCGTTAGATCCTTCGTCGTGGTCTTGCCGTTCGAGCCCGTGATCGCAACGACGGGGATATTGAACTTCATGCGCCATGCGTGCGCGATGTCCTGATAGGCGCGGAGCGTATCCTCCGCCACAAGAACGCCGCCGTGCGCGGTATCGAGCGCCGCCAGTACGGACGCAGGTGTCTTCTGGTCGACGAGAACCGCCGCCGCACCGCGTTCGAGTGCCTCCGCCGCAAACGCCGTTCCGTCAAAGTTCTCCCCGCGCAGCGCGACAAAGAGATCGCCCGCCGCGACCTTGCGCGTATCCGTCGTAATGGGCAGAACGGTATCCCCTGCGACGCCCCCACGACGAACAGACGCATCCGTCGCCGCGCAAATCTCGTCCCATGTCAGTCCGTTTTTCATGCCCTGCTCCTTATCGCTTCACGTGCCTGCTCGCGGTCATCGAAGTGAATCGTTCCATCCTTCAGAATCTGATACGTCTCATGCCCTTTGCCGAGGATGACGACCGTATCCCCCGCCTGTGCATGCTGAATAGCGTGAAAAATCGCCATACGACGGTCAACGATCTTTTCGTATGGCTTATCCCCGATCACGGGGAGGACGCCGCGCTCCACCTCATTCACAATCGCGGCAGGATCCTCCGTGCGCGGATTGTCCGAGGTCAGGATGGCAATATCCGCCATCTCCGCGCCGATGCGCCCCATGATGGGACGCTTGGTCCGATCGCGGTCACCGCCGCAGCCAAAGACGGCAATGATGCGTCCCTTGGTCACCGCGCGTGCCGTGCGCAGAACATTCTCCATCCCATCCGGCGTATGCGCATAGTCCACGATCACAGCGAAATCCTGCCCTTCGCGCACGAGCTCAAACCGTCCCGGCACGCCCGTAAACGCCGTGAGCGCGGCAGAAATATCCGCCGCCTCCACGTGCTCGGCAAGGCTCGCACCTACGGCAGCGAGCACATTGTGCACGTTGAACAGCCCTGTGATGCCCGTATGCAGATGAAAGAGGCGTTTCCCGCCATGCATCAGCGTCAGCTCCATGCCGTCGCACGCGAGCTGCACATCCTGTGCCGTCAGATCGGCAGGATGGTCAACGCCATAGGTGATGACGGGACAGTGCGTATGCGCGCGCATCGTCTCCGATGCAGCATCATCCGCATTCAGTACCGCCGTTTTGCCTTCTTTCGTTCCGGACGCGGACACGAGCTCAAAGAGATGTGCCTTGGCAAGCGCGTAATTCTCCATCGTCTTATGGAAGTCAAGATGATCCTGCGTTAGATTTGTAAAGGCCGCCGTGTCAAATTCGATCCCTGCCACGCGTCCCAGCGCAAGGGCATGAGAGGATACCTCCATGACGACCGTATCTATGCCGCGCGTGCGCATTTCGGCAAGCATCTGCTGAAGCACGATGATATCAGGCGTCGTATTCGACGTCGGCAGCACCTCGTCCTCGATCATCGCCTGGATCGTACCGATCAGCCCGACACGATGTCCCGCATGGCGCAGGATGGCGCGCACGAGATAGCTCGTTGTCGTCTTGCCGTTCGTCCCCGTGATGCCGATGACACGCATGGCACGCGCGGGATAGTCATAGAAATACGGCACAATCGTATCCAGTGCCTCCTGCAGATTTGGCACGTAGAGAACGGCAACCCCGTCAGGAACGTCCACCGATGCCCGTTCTGTCAAAACAGCGCGGGCTCCTGCCCGCGCCACATCCGGTATGAAACTGTGTGCATCTACGTGTGCACCGCTGATACAGGCGAAAAGGGCCCCCTTCCCTGCCTTGCGTGAGTCACGTTCAATGGAGGTAATCTCTGTCCCCGCATTGCCTGTAACGTGCGCCCCTGGCACGAGGGCAACAAGCTCCTCCAATTGCTTCGTCATAGAACCTCATTCCCCTTCATGTGAAAAATATATGTGTTTTGGGATCTGCATATGCAGCTGATCCACAGCAATCGATTCGATGCGCGCAGGTGATTTCAGCTGTGCGATCTCGATCTTGAGGCGCTCGTTCTCCTGCTCCAGCTGATCCGCCTTCTGCCGTGTCTCAAGGAGAGTGTAGGCACTCTTTGCACTGATACCGCCAAGCAATGTCACCGTCATTGCGCCAAATGCAATAAGAAAGAAAACAGCACGCAGACAGTTGCGCAGATTGGTATTCAATTCATGACGCACAAGCGGTCCTTTGGGGGGATCAATATGACCCACAGGCGGCTCGATCGACACATCATAAAGGTGTTCTTCCTCTTTCTGCGCCAACATGCGCCCCACCTCCTCTTATTTGATCTTCTCTGCCACACGCAGCTTTGCACTTCGTGCTCTCGTATTCGCGGCACATTCTTCCTTACCTGCCGCCTTTGCCTTGCCGACAAGCCGCACTTCGGGGGTATGCCCGCAGACGCAGACCGGCGTATGCGGCGGACAGATACAGCCCTGTGCCAGGCGCCGCAGTGTATTCTTTACGATGCGATCCTCGAGGGAGTGAAAGGTGATGACCGCGAGCCGTCCTCCTATCCTCAGGACATCTACGGCAGCTGTCAGCGCTCCCTCCAAAATTCCGAGTTCATCATTTACTTCAATGCGGATCGCCTGAAATACACGCTTTGCGGGATGTCCGCCGCGCGCGCGCACCTCCTTCGGTACGGCACGGTCAATCACGGCAACGAGGTCTCCCGTCGTCGCAATGGGATGCACCTGACGCTCCTTTTCAATAAAGGCGGCGATGCGCTTCGCCCAGCGTTCCTCTCCATACGTGTAGAAAATCTCCGTGAGCTGCTCCGCCGTATAGGCATTGACTACATCGTACGCACTGAGCCGTGCTCTCTGGTCCATGCGCATATCGAGCGGTGCGTCCTGCATATAGGAGAAGCCGCGCTCCGGTGTATCGATCTGCGGTGACGACACGCCGAGGTCAAAGAGTACGCCGTCCACATAAGGAATTTCCTCCGCTGCGAGAATCGCGGACAGATTACGGAAATTATCCCGTACGAGTGAGACCTGACAGCGGACATCCGCCAGCTGTTCGCGCGCGGCAGCGATTGCCGTCTCGTCCTGATCGATGCCGATCAGACGTCCGTGTTCCGACAGATGCGCAGCGATACGCCGTGCGTGTCCCGCACCGCCGAGCGTTGCATCCACATAGATGCCGTCTGGCATGACGTTCAGCGCACCGACCGTCTCCTCCAACAAAACACTCACATGATGAAACTCTGTCATATCGTAATCCCGTAGCCCGCAAGCTGGGTCGAGATCTCCGTAATGTTGGGATCCACCTCGCCCGCATAGCGCGTCCACTTCTCCTTATCCCAGACCTCGATGCGCGTATCTGCCCCCGTAAGGATAACGTCCTGCTTCAATCCGATATTTGCATAAGCACGCAGATTCGCAGGCACGAGAAAACGACCTTGTTTATCACACTCCAGCGTCCGTGCTCCTGCGATAAAGAATCGCGCAAAGGCGCGTGCATTTGGATCAGCAATGGACAGCGTACGCAGCTTTGCTGCAAACTCATCCCATGCCGCCTGTGGGAAAAGAAACAGACTGCCGTCCAGTCCCTTCGTAATGATAAAGGAGACGCCGAGTTCCTGACGAAAGTCCGCCGGCAGGATGACGCGGCCCTTGGCATCGATGCTGTGGGCGTACTCCCCCATAAACATCCAACCGCACCACCTTTCAGGTTCTTATCGCCACATCGTGACACAATCCGCCACAATTCACCACTTTTATCTACAGTTATAGCAAAAAAGACATTTTTTTTCAAGAAAACAGACATTCGTTTTTCTCTGTATACAATGGATGAAATCTTCTGTAAGCCCTAATATACAAGACTTTCTTTCCATTTCTCGGAGATGAGACAAACATAAAAAAGGACTTACTTCCTACTGGAAGCAAGTCCTTTTTTATGCTGTCGTTCAAACGAGATCGTGTGCGATCATGTATTCTGCGATCTGGAGTGCATTGAGTGCCGCACCCTTGCGGATCTGGTCGCCGCAGATCCAGAAGTTCAGCGTATTCTCCTGCGACTCATCGCAGCGCAGACGGCCGATCTCCACATCGTACTTGTTCGAGGTGAAGAGCGGCATCGGATACTCCTGCTCTGCGGGGTTGTCACGCAGGATAATGCCCGGGAACGCCGCAATGGCCGCACGTGCCGCCTCGAGCGTCACCTTGTCCTCAAACTCGACGTTGACGGACTCGGCGTGGCTGCGATAGACGGGCACGCGCACTGTCGTCGCCGTGATGCGCATACGATCGTCCCCCATGATCTTCTTCGTCTCGTCGATCATCTTCATTTCTTCTTTGGTGTAGAGGTTGTCCTTGAAGACGTCGATCTGCGGAATGAGGTTGAACGCGATCTGATAGTGCTTTGGCAGTTTGCCGACGGGCAGAACCTTTGCCACGGGCTCTTTGCCGGAAGCAAGAGCTGCGACCTGCTCCTCGAGCTCCGCCATGCCCTCCTTGCCTGCCCCCGAAACCGCCTGATAGGTCGACACAACGATGCGGCGGATCTTCGCGATATCGTAAAGCGGCTTCAGCCCCATCACCATAATGATGGTCGAGCAGTTCGGGTTTGCGATGATGCCCTTGTGCGCCTTAATTGCCTCGGGGTTGACCTCGGGGACGACGAGCGGCACCTCGGGGTCCATGCGGAAGGCACTTGAGTTGTCGATAACGATCGCCCCTGCCTTGACGGCATGGGGCGCAAACTCTTTGCTTGCCGCACCGCCCGCAAAGAGTGCGATATCAATCCCCGCAAAGGAGTCCGGCGTTGTCTCCTGCACCGTGTACTCCTTGCCCATAAACGCGATTTTCTTCCCTGCAGAACGGCTGGACGCAAGCAGGCGCAGCTCCGAGAACGGGAACTTGCGCTCCTCGATGAGCGTCAGGAATTCCTGTCCGACCGCACCCGTTGCGCCGAGTATCGCGACACGATATTTCTTCATATTCTTCCCCTTACAGCAGCTTATCCAATCCGACCGTGAGCGAGGTGAGCGAGCGCACCTTCTTCGCGGCGAGCACAACCCCCGGCATGAACGACTCACGATTGATCGAGTCATGGCGGATCGTGAGGGTCTGCCCGAGCCCGCCGAAGATGACTTCCTGATGTGCGACATAGCCCGGCAGGCGCACGCTGTGGATGCGCATGCCCTCATAGTCCGCACCGCGCGCACCGTCGAGCGTCTCCTTCTCACAGGGATGCCCCTGCTCATGTGTCTCACGCACCTCGGCGATCATCTCCGCCGTCCGCACGGCCGTCCCTGATGGCGCATCGAGCTTGTTGTCGTGATGCAGTTCGATGATCTCCACCTCGGGCATGTACTTCGCTGCCATGCGGCTCATCAGCATCATCAGCACCGCACCGACGGCAAAATTCGGTGCGATGAACGCCGGCGTATCGTTCTTCTCCGCCGTTGCCTTGATCTCCCGCTGCTGTTCCTCCGAGAGCCCCGTCGTCCCAACCACAGGCGACACCTTATGCGTGAGTGCCAGCAGGACATTCTGATAGACGACATCGGGACGCGTGAAGTCGATCATTACGTCCGGATGCAGACGATCGAATGCTGCCGCGAGATCGGTCTCCACGAGCACGCCGTTCTTCGTCAGCCCTGCAAGTTCCCCACTGTCTGCTCCCTCAGAGACATCCACCGCACCGACAAGAGCAAGTTCCGGATCCTCGATCACAGCTTTCAGTACGGCGCGCCCCATGCGCCCGCAGGCACCGTTGACCAAAACATTTGTCAAGGCAATCTCCTCCTCTGTTACCATTTGTCCTATTCTATCGCAGAGAATCCACTGCTGTCAAGGAATACACTCATACCTCCCGTATATGCTCAAACTGCTCTCGATACTGCTGCAGGAGTACCGGCCGGACAAAATCGAGTGCCGCAGGATCATCGACAGTCGCAAGTGCCGCACGCCGCGCCAGAAGCAGCAGATCCATGTCGGCGAGCACGTCGGCGATCTTCAGATCACCCAGCCCATGCTGCATTACGCCGAAGAACTGTCCCGGCCCTCGCAGCCGCAGATCCTCCTCTGCCAGGCGAAATCCGTCGCTCGTCTCCTCGATCACGCGCAGCCGCTCCGCTCCCGCCGCCTGCCGCCCCGCGATGAGAATACAGTAGGACGCATCACTGCCGCGTCCCACGCGGCCGCGCAGCTGATGCAGCTGGGCAAGGCCGAACCGCTCCGCATGCTCGACCACGAGAACCGTCGCGTTCGGCACATTGACGCCCACCTCAATCACGGTCGTCGCCACAAGCAGCTTGATCTCCCCTGCGTAGAAGCCGCGCATCACGGCCTCCTTATCGGACGCCTTCAGCCGGCCATGGACAAGCCCGCAGCGGATGCCGCGAAAGGAGCCGCATGAAAGTTCATTGTAAACTTCCTCCGCCGACGGCAGATCGCTCTCCTCATTTGCCTCGATGAGGGGGCAGACGACATACGCCTGACGCCCGCACTCGATCTCACGGCGGACGAAGGCGTAGATCTTCGTCCGCGCCGTCTCGTCGCGCAGGAAGGTACGGATGGGCCGGCGCCCCGGCGGAAGATGTTCGATGCGCGAGACATCCAGATCACCGTAGACCGTCAGCGTCATCGTACGTGGAATCGGCGTCGCCGTCATGACGAGCACATCAGGTACGACGCCGCTTTTTTTTTCGAGGGCAGAACGCTGCGCCACGCCGAAGCGATGCTGCTCATCCGTCACCACCAGTCCGAGACGGTCAAATGCCACGCCCTCCTGAATGAGTGCGTGGGTTCCGATGACGACGTCGAACTCATGTGAGGCAAGAGCGGACAGCACCTCCGCGTGCTCCTTCTTCGTGAGCCGCCCCGAGAGGAAGCCCACGCGGATGCCGAGCGGCGTCAGGAGTTCCCGCAGGCCGTCATAGTGCTGGCGCGCAAGAATCTCCGTCGGTGCCATCAGCGCGCCCTGACAGCCGCTCTCCACTGTCTTGACGAGGGCAAGAAGCGCAATCGCCGTCTTGCCCGAGCCAACGTCGCCCTGCACGAGGCGCCGCATGGGCAGCGGAGCCTCCATATCGCGCGAGATCTCCGCCCAAACCTTCTCCTGATCCTCGGTCAAGGCAAAGGGAAGTGCATCGCGTACACGCGCAACGAGTGCACCATTTGCACGATGAGCAATCCCCTCCTCATCCTCCGCCGTCTGCTTTTTAAGTGCCAGCAGCCCGCATTGGATGAGGTAGAGTTCCTCAAAGGCGAGCCTTCGCCGCGCCGCTGCGAGCTCCTCCGTATCCTTTGGGAAATGGATCTGGGAAAATGCCGCCGAACGCCCAATCAGATGATACTCTGCCCGAATCTGCTCCGGCAGAGTCTCCGTCAGCTCCTCGCCCGCGTGCGCGAGTACATCTGCCGTCATCTGCCGCAGCTGTTTCTGCGTCAGTCCCTCCGTTGCTGCATAGATGGGCAGAATGCCGAGATGCGCCGCGGCGTCCTCCTGTGCACCGAGCAAAACAAAGGATGTGACGGGCGAGAATGCCATCTGCCCGCCTCCGCCATAGGCATAATCCACCTTCCCCGTGAGGAGGATACGCTGCCCTGTGCGCAGCTTTCCTTTCAAAAAGCGTTGGTTGAACCAGACCGCCTGCGCATACCCTGTCCCATCACCGACGAGCGCCGTGAGGACAGTAAAGCCGCGCCGCCGCGTCTGCCGCTCTGTCACCTGCTGAATCATGCCGAGCACGGTCGCGCGCGTCCCTGCCGCGAGATCCATGATGCGCGTGATGCGGCTCTGATCCTCATAGGCGCGCGGATAGAACGTCAGAAGATCGTACACCCTCCGTACGCCGAGCCGTGCCAAGAGGGCTGCCTTCCTGACGCCGACGCCGCGCACGGCATTCACACTGTCCGTCAGCTTCACGCACTTCCTCCATTCTTTCAAAAAAGGCTGCCGCATTTCTGCGGCAGCCTCCATTTATATCTAAGAAATCATCAGAGCTGAGGGCCTGCGGCGACAAGCGCATCTGCGTCCTCGTTGCCCGCATACTTGTCAAAGTTCTTGATAAAGCGTGCGGCGAGATCCTTTGCCTTCTCCTCCCACTCCACGCGGCTTGCATAAGTGTCACGCGGATCGAGAATCTTCGGATCGACGCCTGGCAGCTCCGTCGGAATCTCAAAGTCAAAGTACGGGATCTTCTTCGTCGGTGCGCTGTCGATCGCACCGCTCTGGATCGCGTGGATGATGCCGCGCGTATCCTGGATGGAAATACGCTTGCCCGTACCGTTCCAGCCTGTATTGACGAGATAGGCGCGCGAGCCATGCGCCTGCATCTTGCGGACGAGCTCATGTGCATACTTCGCCGGATGGAGTTCGAGAAAAGCCTGACCGAAGCATGCAGAGAACGTCGGCGTCGGCTCGGTGATGCCGCGCTCCGTACCTGCAAGTTTCGAGGTGAAACCCGAGAGGAAGTAATACTTCGTCTGCTCCGGCGTCAGAATCGAGACCGGCGGCAGGACGCCAAACGCATCGGCAGAAAGGAAGATCACGTGCTTTGCATGAGGACCCGCCGACTTCTTCGCGACTTTGCCCAGAACGATATGCTCAATGTGATTGATCGGATAGGAGACACGCGTATTCTCGGTCACAGTCTTATCCGCAAAGTCCACATGTCCGGCGAGATCAACCGTCACATTCTCGAGAAGAGCGTTGCGGCGGATGGCGTTGTAGATGTCCGGCTCTGCCTTGGGATCAAGGTTGATGACCTTTGCGTAGCAGCCGCCCTCATAGTTGAAGATTCCCTCATCATCCCAGCCATGCTCATCATCGCCAATCAGCAGGCACTCGGGATCCGTCGAGAGCGTCGTCTTGCCTGTACCGGAGAGACCGAAGAACAGTGTCGTGTTCTCCCCCTTCATATCCGTATTCGCCGAACAATGCATGGAAGCGATGCCCTTCAGCGGGAGGTAGTAGTTCATCATCGAGAACATACCCTTTTTCATCTCGCCGCCATACCACGTATTGACAATGATCTGCTCACGGCTCGTGAGATTGAACATGACCGCCGTCTCGGAGTTCAGTCCAAGATCGCCAAAGTGCATGACACGCGCCTTTGCCGCATTGTAAACCACAAAGTCGGGTTTGAAGTGCTCCAACTCCTCCTCTGTCGGACGGATGAACATATTCGTGACGAAATGTGCCTGCCACGGCACCTCGACAATAAAGCGAACCGCCATGCGCGTATTCTCGTTGGCGCCACAGAACGCATCGACAACGAAAAGGCGCTTGTTGCAGAGTTCGCGGATGGCAATTTCACGAACAGAGTTCCACGCTTTCTGCGAGGCGCGATGGTTGTCGTTCTTGTAGGCGTCGGATGTCCACCACACTGTATCGTGCGATGTCTCGTCATCCACGATGTATTTGTCCTTCGGCGAACGTCCCGTGTAGATGCCCGTCATGACGTTGACGGCATCCTTCATATTCGTGACCTGTCCGCGCTCATAGCCCTCGAGATCAGGGCGCAGTTCCTCGCGGAACAGCTGATCGTAGTCTGGATTGTGGACAATCTCCGTCGTCCCCGTGATACCATATTGTGTCAGATCAATTGTTGCCATAGTTACCTCTTCCTTCCAAAAGATCGGCGTCATGGATGCGGGATGAGTGATTTTTTCTCTCATCTCACACTCTGTCACAATTCTACATAAATACGAAAAACCCTCTTTTATTGTGAAAAAATTCCGCGATTCAAGGAATCGCTGATAAAACAATCCGTTGGATTGGTGCAGATTTTTTGTCCTGTCAAGAAGACAAACCGGACGCATAGCCAAAGCTATGTGGAGGATTCTAGGGCACAGACAGGGCGGAAAAGATGCGCTAAGATGGCGTGGCTGAATTTATCAGTGCTTCCTTAAATCCATGCGGAGGGGTTTGCATCATGCAGGGGCAACGACGTGTCTATTTTTATGCCATTAGCGCGGTCGTGATCTGGTCAACGACGGCGGCGTTGGTGAAGAGTCTGCTCACGGCGATCCCGACGTTTGAGGCACTCTTCCTGAGCACGCTCGCTGCGAGCCTCTTCCTGCTCGCCGTGCAGCTTGTGCGTGACGGGGGGCGCATATTTCGCACATACGATATACGCGGCTATGTGGCGATGGCGGGACTCGGTTTCCTCGGGCTTTTCCTCTACTCGGGGCTGTACTACTACGGGCTTTCGCAGCTGACCTCGCAGGAGGCGTGCATCCTCAACTTTCTCTGGCCGATGATGATCGTCCTTTTTGCGGCACTCCTTCTCGGGGAGCGGATCACCCTGCGCACCGCCGCTGCGCTGCTCCTTTCGTTCTCCGGCGTGGTGGTGCTCACTCTCGGCGGGGAGGGCAGTGCCGAGGGAAACGGGCTGCTCGGTGCCGCCGCCTGCATCCTGGCGGCGCTTTGTTACGGCCTTTTCTGCGTGCTGAACAAGCGGCGAAACATCGACCAGACGGTGATGATGATTATGGCATGGGGGACGACGGCGGTCTGCTCCCTGCCCGTGACACTGCTCATGGAGGAGTGGGTCTCTCTCTCGTGGACACAGTGGCTCGGTCTCTTGTGGCTCGGCGTATTCATTGATGCTGTGGGCTATCTCTGGTGGGCGATGGCACTGCAGGGGGCGCGGAACTCGGCGACGGTTGCAAACCTCGCCTACTTCGTGCCGCTCCTCTCGCTCGTTGTCTCCGCCGTGGTGCTTGGCGAGCGCATGACGAGTGCGGCGTTCCTCGCCCTCGTTCTCATCATGGGCGGGATCCTCTTGCAGAGTGTGCGGCGGGGGAAGGTGCGTTGAAAAACAAAAGGAGGGCTGCTCTCGGAGCGCCCCTTCCACCGCTTACGCGGTCCCCCTCCCCCGTTGTGAACGGGGGAGGCTGAGGTTACGGCATATTAGCTTCCCCCGCCGAAGCGGGGGAAGTGGCGAGCTTGCGAGCCGATAGGGGCGCCCCAAATGAAGCCTTTATTCCTCTGGCAGCGCCTCGTGCAGCACATCGCCGATTGGCTCGCGGATGACAAGTTCGGCGCGTGCATCGGCGCTCGTCTCGCTCTTGTTGATGAGGACGAGATGCTCACCGCGGAAGTAGTCGATGAGTCCCGCCGCAGGATAGACGATGAGTGATGTGCCGCCGATGATGAGCGTGTCCGCCGCGCGGATCGCCGTGACCGCGCCCTCGACGGTCGCCGTGTCCAGACTTTCCTCATATAACACCACATCGGGGCGGACGATGCCGCCGCAGCTGCAGTGCGGGATGGGACGATGGTGGAGGATGTAGTCGAGCCCGTAATGCGCGCCGCAGCCCATACAGTGTGCGCGGCGGATCGAGCCGTGCAGCTCGTAGACCGTCTGCGAGCCCGCCGCCTGATGGAGCCCGTCGATGTTCTGCGTCACCACCGCCGCGAGAATGCCGCGCCGTTCCAGCTCTGCGAGCGCATAGTGCCCCGGATTCGGCTCTGCTGCGAGGTAGACAAAGCGCCGCCGGTAGAAGTCGAAGAATTCCTCCGGATGCGCCATGAGGAAGCTGTGCGATGCCATCTGCTCGGGGGTGAACTCTCTGTTCAGCGTCTCGCTGTAGATGCCGCCCGCGCTGCGAAAGTCGGGAATGCCCGACTCTGTCGACATGCCCGCCCCGCCGAAGAACACCGCGTGGCTGCTTCCTGCGAGGATTTCTCTGAGACGATCGATCTCCTTCATCGTGTACCTCCTTGCTTGAGGAAGCGCTGATAAATTTAGCCCACTATCTTGGCGCATCTTTTTCGCCCTGTCTTTGTTGACAAATCCTCCACATAGCCCTTGCTATGTGTCCGGTTTGTCTCCTTGACAGGACCAAAAATCTACACCAATCTAAATGGACTTCATTTTATCAGCGATTCCTTGACATTTTGTAGGGGGATGGATATAATGAGAATATAAAAGGACGACCGGTGTGTGGTAGCGCCGGTCTCTCCACAGAATTTTATGTTCTTGAAGAAGGAGCCGACGTGAACCGCGCGTACGGTTCTTTTTTCTGTTTACCTCGTAATCAGAAACATGATGTTGACTGCGAGTGTTGCCGCCGCAATCAGGAGCGATAGCTTTTCAAAAAGCGTCACACACATCACCCCCCGAAAGGGACTAAACCGACATTCACCGGTCGCTTGCTGTGAGTATAGCATATAATTCCTGCGATAGAAAGCACGAAGAGAAGCGGATGGGAGTTTTGTGCATGGAGCCGTTGTTTTTTATCCGCCGGCCGAATGAAATTCTGGATCTATGGGGGCATAAGCCCAAGACATTGTCCCTTTATTCACGAAAGAAGCTATCCTTATACGAACAAAATGGCATGCCCTATGTTTCAGATGCGCTACAGCGGCTTACAGGCTGTCAAATCTCGGCAGAGGCTCTGTTTTTCAGCGATAACGGGCAGGAACTCTATATGGAGTTCCCTGAACTCGCGGAACAGTATATAGCGATTGCCGATGATGGTCAGGGGGATCTTTGGCTGATGAACCTGCAAAATGGGGAGATATGCTTCTTTGACCATGGAGAATGGGAACATCCTCTGACAGAGCTGCACATTGATTTTAAGAAATTCGTTCAACTCGCAGATTTGATTGCCCAATGGGAGTGCTTTTTGAATACGGACGCACAGGATACGTCAAAGCAAGAGGAGCTCATATGGGACGAGATGCGAAAATTGGATAAAGAGCTTCCGGAGAAGTATCCGTTTTCCCTGAAATAATCATCCGAACAACGGTCCTGCTGACGAACGCACATGAGGAATATATATTTGTAAACATGCGCCGTGCTTGACATTTGTAGAATATTTTTCTATAATAACAGCATAAAAGGACGACCGGTGTGTGGTTGCGCCGGTCACTCCTACGAAATTAGATTTCTTGAAGAAGGAGCCGACGTGAACCGCACGTACGGTTCTTTTTTCTGTCTATCTAGTAATCAGAAATATGATGTTGACTGCGAGCGTTGCCGCCGCAATCAGGAGCGATAGCTTTTCAAAAAGCGTCACGCACATCACCCCCACAAAGGGAGTAAACCGACATTCACCAGTCGCTGGCTTCATTATAGCACATCGTTTCTTCACAGGAAAGCAAAAAAAGAGCAGATATTCGTCTGCTCTTTTTGTATGTGGTTCCCTAAAATCAATCAGAAGTTGTACGTTCCGCCAAGGATGAAGTGACGGCTCGGCATGGCGTAGGCACCAATCGGCGTCCATACACCATCGGCACCGATGGATTCGTAGCTCTCATCGGTGAGATTGATGCCCTTGAGGTAGACCTTGAACTCCGGCGAGATATGATAGTTCACGCCGAGGTCGAGCGTCAGGTAGCGGGAATCTGTGAAGCGCGCCGTGCTGCGCCCCGTCACATAGTTCAGATCGAGGTCTGCATCCCACTTGCCCTGCGTGTAGGAGATGCCGAGGTTATAGCCGTTTGGACGCGTATTCGAGGAGAGGAAGCCCTTTTCGGGATCGGTGGAGTCAATGTGTGCAAAGCTGTATGCCGCACGAACCGTCCAGCGGTCATCGGCACGGTAGCGTGTACTGAGCTCGAGTCCCCGCCGATCTTCGGTCTGGACGTTTTTATAGTAGCCGCGCACATAGACTAAGGTCATCGGATCGGTATAACCGTTCACCCAGCGAAGCGCGTCCTTTACCTTGCTCCAATAGAGGCTGCCCGAGACGCTCCACTTGCGCGTGATCTGACTGTCCGCACCGATGGTAAAGGTATGGGAGCGCTCCTGCTTCAGATCTTCCCTGCCCACCCAATAGGGGGAGTCGGCGTAACGCATCTTGAGCGATGGATTGTTGACTGCCTGCCCGAAGGAGATATAGGCGTGCGTGCCGCGATTCAGCTTCTTGTTGAGGCTGATGTGCGAGGTGACATCGGTGCCGAAGTCGTTGTGATGTTCGAGGCGCGAGCCGAGCTTCAGCGAGTAACCGCGCCCGAGCTGCCAATCGTCCTCGAGGAAGAGTGCCTTTGTGACGGCGGACGCATCCATCGGGATATAGCCGCTCATCTCGTGGATTTTCTCCTGCGACCAGAGGAAGCCGCCGATGAGCATATTCTTGTCGCCGAGCATCCAGAGTTTTTGCCCCTCGAACGCGTTGCGCCGCAGGTGATGGTCGTACTGGGAATTAAAGCCGCCGTCTGATTTTGCCTCGTTGTGATAGAAGCGCAGGAATGTGCCCTCACCTTCCTTCTCCGAGCCGAACATATAGGTGATGCCGTAACCCGTATCGACAATATTTTTGCGTCCCTGATACGAGGATGCGCCTGTCCTTGGATTTTTCAGGCTCACACCGTAGCCATCATCTCCCTCATGACGGCTGAACTCGAGGCGCAGGCGGTCGCTGCCGAGGATGCGGTCAAAGCCGACATTGTAGTCCGTGCGGTTGATGTCGCTGTTCTCGAAGGTACGCTTTTCGCCATAGGCGTTCTTATATTGGAAGTCCCTGCGGCGCTCATGCGCGATGCCGACCTTGATGGTGTTCTTTTCATCGCCGCCGCT
>ERZ773070.410-NODE-410-length-31915-cov-4.187006_pt1 | contig 31915 bp, 23 predicted proteins | sample MGYA00580618_ERZ773070 | MGnify/ENA primary metagenome ERZ773070 (study PRJEB29015, sample SAMEA2738023) | human oral metagenome | biome: human oral; feature: human-associated habitat; material: dental | place: China | collected 2019 ... | reverse complement strand
AATTTATAATTTGAAATATCTATAAATAAAAAACTGCTAAGATTGTCTTTAGCAGTACAAATATACACTGAAAGGAGGTTGTAAATGAAGAAAAAGTTAAAAAATAATAGTTTTTTAATTCCATCTTTCTTAGCGGGTGTAACAGGATTAAGTTATGAAAAAACTGTACATTCCTCAAATATTGATTCGTCAATACAAACTTCTAATTTTAATAATTTAAAAAATAAAACCATATCAAGTGTAGAAAGTAATTTTAATTTTTCTAAAAATGATGAAATTTTTGATATTATAAAAAATAATTTAAAAAATGAAAATGAATTTAAAGTTGATTTTGGCTATACTGGTGATATTCATAAAAGTAAAGTTACAAATACTTATTCTTCTAATCATGATTTCCTTAGTACACCAGACTCTGAAAATTATGAATATGAAACAACAATTCCTTACGTTATAATCAATCCTGACAACGGGCCATCTGACAAGGCTGATTATAACTATGTTGTCCAAATCAAAAAAAATAAAGAACTGGGAATCAAAAATCTCGGATACGTAACTACAAACGAATATACTAAAAGCATAAAGCAAGTGTATTCTGAAATTGACAAATATATACAATTTTATGGTTCTGATAATATTTCAGGAATTTTCTTTGATGAAATATCATCTGGAAAAAACCCTTTAGAAATAAAATATATGGCACAATTATACAATTATGTTAAAACAAAATATCCTGATTCAATTGTCGTTGCAAATCCTGGTGTAAGTATTACAGATGAAATGTCAAACTATTCTGATTTATGGTTAACAAGTGAAGTCTCTGCTGATACTTACATCAACCATTGGACTCCCAGAAATTACAATTTTGAAAATAATCCTGAAAATGCAAATCGTATTGTTCATGTCATTCATTCTGCAACCCTAGATCAGTACGAAACTCTTTTAAAACTCTCAAAAGAACGCAATGCAGGATTTCTAATGATAACAACAAATATGCCAAATATCCCTTATGATAATTTGCCACAAAATGTTGAAAATTTAATATTTTTATGATACAATTTATTATGAATATATTTGAATGGATTTTGTTTTTTATTTTGTGTATACTACAAGTAAAAAATATTAGGATTAAGGTTGAAAAATGAGAATAATATCTGGTAAAAAGAGGGGATTGAAATTATTATCCCCTATGGATTATAGTGTAAGACCAACTACTGACAAGATTAAGGAATCTATTTTTAATATTTTGTTTGAAATAGGTGAAAGTTCTGTTGTTTTGGATTTATTTTGTGGTAGTGGAGCGATTGGTATCGAATTTTTAAGTAGGGGAGCTGAAAAAGTTTATTTTTGTGATTTTTCTGATATGGAAAATTTTTATACTTTTGTGGAAAAAGTTTTTATTCCAGCAATCTTGCCAATTGTTTTACTTTTTTTAACTCATTATAATAATTAGGCATTTAAAAATAATTCTTAATTATTATGAGTACAGATTCTACAATAGAATTGTCTTGTAAAAATTTGAATGAGTTGGATAATGCACCATCAAGTTTTCAAAAAAGCAGTAAATCAAATTACTGCTTTTTATTATTTTATTTTTCTTCCCATGTTTTCGTAAAAAACATTTTTCGTTCGCTCCACAAAATATATCCCGCCAAAATTGCAAAAATTCCTGTTTGAATTACCTTAGAATCAGGATGTGTCGCAAATATTTCATTCGCCACATTCGCACACAAATGAAACGCCACTGGAATGAGAATATTTCGATTATTTTTATAATAGAGCCAGTTCATAATAATCATAAAAACTGCCACGCTCAGAATAAAATTGAGCCCATAAACCAGTCATTCGACCACAACTTGATTCTGATAATATCCCTTCGCAAAGCCAAGGGGCAGGTGCCATAAAGCCCAATAAATTGCAAAAATCATTGAGGCTGCAAAAAGTGAAAATTTTTGTCGCAGCGCATCAGTCCCGTACGAATGCCACGCGAGTTCCTCGACAACCGGCGCAAACATAATCAAAAACCAAGCACTCACGAGCATTCCAGACGAAAATGAAGGATTTCCTGAAACCACGAATTGATCAGCACTATATCCCAATAATACAGAAATTGCCTGTGCCAGAATAATCGAACCAAAGGTGAGTGCCAAAATGATACAAATCGAAGAAAAATGCACTCCATTGAAGGAAAATCGTTTTTTAAAATCCTTCAAGAGCTCAAAATCTTTGAAAAATAAATACATCGCGACAAAAAACGGCGCCACCAATCCCACCAGTCACAGAATGGTCTCAACCCATAAAATGAATGGTGTCTTTTCTGAGAGGTAGCTCAAATATGCCACAAAAAACCATAAAATCCATGGAATCACTAAGGATATTCCAAAGAAAAATATTGGACGATTATATTTTTGCAACATAATACAAAATTATAATACCTCCAAAGTAATAATTTTAAAGAAAAAGTCAAGGAGTTTTTGCCAGAACCAAAAATAAAAAAACCGAATTCGGTTTTTTTATTTTATATTTGAGAAATACTTTTGAGAGTATTAAGAAATTTGGTATATGACCAATCCAAGTTTTTTAATAACAATGCTTTTTCAACACCAATATATCGCCAATGCCATGGTTCAATTTCATAGCCATCAATTTTCGGGCCATGCTTATAGCTCTGTGTCCAGCCGTATCGATAGGCATTTTCCTTCATCCATTCATAAAATTTTCGATAACGAGCATTAGTGACATACATCTCTGGCGAAACAGCATCAAAATAATCCACTGCCAAACCAAGCTGATGTTCACTCTGTCCTGGTTTTGCACAAAAAACTCCATCATCACAACGCCCCAAGTCCCAAAGTCGCTGCTGATATTCTGCACTCCGAAAACCAGAAATTGCCACAAGTGGCTCACCAAAATACTCCGAAAATTCGTAAGCCATCGCATCCATAGAAGGTTTTGCAATAGCGCGAATATAGCTATTTCGTCCTGCCTGATTGAGGTAAGTCCCACTCATAGACACGAGGTCATCAGGCTTATACTCTCTTGTGGTCAGTGGCTCGGAAGTACTTACAAATCGCAGAATACTCGCATCATCTCCCCACACCGCATCAGGAAAAATAGGTTGTTTCATTGACAAGAGCGCTACTGGAACAAAATTTCCTCTCTGAATTTGCTCGGACAAATTTTCTACATTTATATTTTGTTGCGCCGCATAACCTATATGTATTCATCATAAAAATACTCAAATGAGTATTAATAAAATTCTCTGTTTTATCATATTTTAACAAAAATTATCTATCCTTTTTTACAAAGAAAAAGTACATTAAACTCAAGGAAGTAAGCGTGGTTGCTATTAATGTTCCCCAGATTAATGTATTATTAAAATTTCACTCCTCAATATTCATTCCAAAAAAACTTGTCGCCAACGTGAGCGGAAGCATGAAGGCAGAAAAAATCGTCAAATATTTGATGGTAATATTGGTATCAAGTTCAAAAATACTCTTCATAGTATCTTCCATAGAATCCATATTTTCTTCGATAATCTGAATTTCAGAAAAAATCTTATCCAAACGATCTTCCAAATTCTCAAAATAATTTTCCATCTCTTCCGAAAAGCGTCATTTGATATAATTTTCCGTCTGACGAAGCACAGAAATCTGCGGTTTCATCATGTGTTTCAGTGTAATAATATTTCGTTTTTTCACCATCAATTCGCGAATAATATTCTGCGAACGACTCGAAAAAAGTTCATTTTCGAGATTTTTTAAATCCTTGGAAAATCGCTCCAACATGCGCATTGTTTTCGTCAAAAAACCCTCAATAATGTCATACAACACAAATGCTGGATCATTTTTTTCCTCATCTGGCGTTCCCTTGCGATTTTCATATTGCTCATAAATATGACGCATTGTGGTCGACGGATAGTATCGAAAAGTCATCAAATAATCCGCTCCAATAAATATATTGAGCTCATTCTGATAATATCGTTCCGTCTTGGGGTTGTACTTTGGAAAATGCAGCACCAAAAACAAATAATCATCATACGGATCCAGGCGCGCGTACTGATGTTCTTCCAAAACCGCTTCACGATCAAGTTCATGAAACTCATATTCTTCAAAAATTTTTTCAATCTCTTCTCGAGAAGGATTCACTCGGTCAATCCAGATTCCCGCTGATGGCACCAATTTTTTCTGTTTCATTATCGCTGGATTAGTTGTAAAAATCGGCCCACATTATAGGCAAAAAAATTTTTTTCGCAAAGAAAAAAGAAAAAATTGCAAAATAAAAATCCCCAAAATGAGGATTTTTATTTTATTTCACCACGCGCTGAACTTTGTAATGATTGAGATAATTAGAAAGAAGCGGAGGTGGATTACGGAGCGCACGATTTGAGTAATTGAGCACTGTACCAGATGTTACAATGTCATATGCGTTCGTTCCACGAGCATAAGTTCGCTTATTGAAGAGTTCTGTCGCGTCTCCGTAGAATGAACCATCCACACGAAGAATATTTGCTGTAGCCTCAGATTGTGTGAATTTTCCGCCTTCGTTATTTTCTTTTACTGTCAAGAAAACACCGGCAAGATTTTTCACATCCTTATCTACGATAATATTTCCCTTCTTGGCGATAAATGCCCAAGATGCGTTATTATCGTTACTCTGGTAAGCTGTATCACATTTGAAAGTAATATTTCCTTCCACGAGCACTGTTTTTACGCCAGTCATTTCAAATGCATTTTTTCCGTATTCACAAGTGATTTCGATGTCACCTTTGAATGAGTATACATTAGAATTTCCGTTGTGTTTGTAATTTTCAATGTTTCGATTTGTAATTTTTCGATCAGATGGAGGCACATTTGTGATACCAGCATTGAGCGGAGAAACATTGTTGAGAGTATTATTTCCGAATGGGAATGAAGGAGTCGAATTATCAGTGTTAGTCGTATTACTTGTTCCCTGAGTCGCCAATCGTGTGATGTTTGTGATTGTTGACTGGAAACGAGAAGTAAATGATTTAAGTTTTCGGTTTACTGATGAACCAGCAGATGAAACCTTTGAATTTGTCACTTCCACTTTGAAAGAAGAAATTGGATTTGTTCCATTGTGGTCGCGATAATTTTCGATTCCGAAAATCATTTCACCCGTACCAACATTTTTACCCTTAAATCCTGTCAATTCTGAACCATTAAAGAGTGTAATTGGCTGATCAATTGATGGAGATTTGAGGTAACATACCTGATATTGTGTATTTGAGTAATTTGAACATTCGATGCGAGAAGAATCATACAATCCTTGTGCGTGAGAATCTTTTGGCATCAAGAAGTCACCTTCTCCGAGTACTACATATTTTGTACGATTACCCGTTGTTTGCTGCCACCATGGAAGACTACCATTCAATTCTTGAATTGAACGACCTTTCACAGCATTTCCTTCAAGTGCGGCTGAATGGTCTTTCGCAATTACAAACTTGCGATCGGATTCTAACTGAATTGGAGCTTTATAAAGCTTATTCATAGAAAGTGTAATCGTATCAGAAAGCGCGAATACATTTGATCCACGACCGATTACCATTCCATTTTCAGAAATCAATTTTTGACCGATGTTTTTACCAATCGTAGATTTTGAGAATCCAGGAATTGTAATATGGAATTGTACTGGATTTTCCAATGGGTTTGTTGTAGTGCCAAAAGTTTTACAATCGGCAGTACATTCAATTTTTCCATTGATAAGCTGACCATTACGTGAACCAAGGTCACACATTTCGCCAACTCGGTTTACGATGCCATCACCACAGTATGGTCCGCCATTATTTCCGCCACCACCTGGTCCAGGAGGAGGATTATAATTTCCACCTGTACAATATTTCTGAACAATTTCACGAGTTCGTTTACGCAAATCATCCAATCCTGCCTGTGTAGACTGTAATTCACAAGATGTCTTCTTTCGACTATCAGAAATTGCATTGATGTCTGATTCACAAGCTCGGAAACTTGAGTATGTTTTTACAACAGCCACATCACCCACACACATACCTGCCATATATGCAGATCCTCCACTTGGAGTGCTTCCGCCTGGTGTTTTAATAACAGCAGGATCAGTATTTTTTGGATCTTTCTGACAAGATTGCTCGCCACCATTTGGCATACGATTATCATCGTAACAAGAATTTGGTTTTTCATTTGGATTATGAACCGTTGCATCATTACGAATAATTTCGTTTGAACTCGTATTTACCAATTTTACTGGAACGATAATATCTGGGAAGTATGATCCAGTAGAAATTTCCGCAGTTGATGTACAAGTCAAAGTTTTTCCTGAGTAATTACATGTCCAACCATTTCCTGTTGCATTACCAGTTGTTTCAATTTTTGTAGGCAAAATATCTTTCACAGTTGTTGTTCCAGAAGTTTTACCATTTTCTACCTTCACTTTGATAACATAATTAAAGGTATCATTGTTTCGTTTTTGCACAGGGCTTCCTGGCTGAGCGTCATCGGAATCTACATATTTTTTAATAGAGAGGTCAAGTCCGCCTACAATCACTGTACTTGGGTCACACGTCTTAGTGATTGGATTATAGTTTTTATCTCCAGGCTTACACTCGTCACGATTAATTTTACAAGTTGGATCATCAATTGGCTTTGAGGGATCAAGCTCACAAACACCTGCCACATTACGAACTGATGTTCCATCTGATACAGAGGAGCGAATTTTTGCAGTTGCGGTAATAAGTGGTGCTGTCTCTCATGCTTTAATAGTTTTATTATAGCGACAAGTCATTTCTTGTCCATTTTGTCTACAATCCCAATCCTTACCAATTCCTGTTCTTACAATTTCAATATCATTTGGAAAGACATCTACTACTTTAGCGCCCTTAGCATCAATATTGGAAATGTTTTTTACTTCAAAGGTGTAAGTATATTCTTCACCTGGCATGATTGGTACTGCCTCTTTTTCTGTCTGAGCATCATGGCCTTTGGCGTATTTTTTGATTTGAAGTTTTGGATTATCGCCAATCTTTACAGTTGCTGGATCACAAGTTTTTGTAGCTGAGTTGTAGTTAACATCTCCTGGCTTACATTCGTCACGAGTATCCACACAAGTTGGATCGTTGAGTGGTTTAGAAGGATCTAGTTCACAAACGCCAGCCACATTACGAACTACTTTTCCGCTCGTGATAACTGTTTTTAGTTTTACTTTGAGGGAAATTGTTGGTGCAGTTTCTCCAGCTTTGATCGTTTTATTGTAACGACAAGTCATTGTCTGGCCGTTTTGTCTACAATCCCAATCTGTACCAGTGGCCTTAGAAAGTACTTCAATATCAGATGGAAGAGTATCAGTTACTTTAGCACCCTTGGCATCAACATTTGTTTCATTTTTTACTACAAAAGTATATGTATATTCTTCATTTGGCATCACAGGAACTGCATCAGCAGCCGTCTGTGCATCATGACCGTTTACATATTTTTTGATAGTAAGGTTTGGTGATTGTTTTGGTTGACAAGTCAATGGATCACATCCACCTGGACCCCAACCAGTTTTTGATGGATCGTTAGGATCACACTGTTCTCCTTCATCCTTATCTAAAACGCCATCGCCACACCAAGTTACTTCGTAGTTGACACATTCTCGGTGCCCTTCTTTTTCGTTTCCCTCAACGACAACATTATATTCTACGTAGATATTATCTTTGAGACGCTTTTTTGGAGCAACAGCAACCTGATATTTTTCAGTTGTCTGAATAATTTTTACATTTTGAGCACCTGCTGGGATTTGTGCGCCAGCCTTATATGGAGGAGCCCAATCAAATTTATCAAAAGTAAATTTTCCATCACGATTGATATCATCACCGTAGTTTTCACGGAAATCTACAGAAAAACTTTTAAGAACGCGTGGAAATTTCTGATTGTTATTGTACGCATCCCAAAAATCATATGCATATCCCACACGCACCTTTTGATTGAATGTTTGATGACAAACATTATTTGGTGTATTTGGTCGTGTCTCACATTCAATATTTTTTCCGCCACTTATACCCTGACAAACCCATTTGTAAGGATTATTTCCTGTAAGTGGAGTCGAAGTTCCAATGGCACACAAATTTGTCGTTGGAGCAGTTGAGAAAATTTTTCCATCAGCCGTTCCACAGACAGCATCCATTTTTTTCGGAGCTTCACAAGAAACATTGGCACCACCATTTACACCACCACAAGTCCAAGTAAATTTTCCATTCACTTCTGTTACTGCAGAAGGTGAGCCATTTTTACAAAGATTTGTTGTAGGAGCTGTATATGTTGGAACACCATTGGAAGCACCATCACAGATAGCATTAGATGGTGGAGAATCTTTTTTCTGACAATCAGTTGATGCGTATCCAGGTTTTCCATTATTGATACCATCATCGTATTTTTCACCAAATTGAGAATCCACTACACCATCACCACACCAAGAACCATAGTAAAATACATGTTCTTTATGAACATTTTTATCTTTACCATTAATTTTTTTATCCTGAGTAAGTCCATAAGTTGTTGTCGTAAAAGTCATTCGCAACATTGGAGCATTACGATCAAATGTTGGTTCACCTTTAATAAATCGAATGGAAGTACCTGGGCGATTTTTGGTAAATTCAGTACGAACACCTTTTTTAAAAGTAGTGTATGCATAATCCGTACCCTTATTGGAAATCTTATACCATGTTAAATTTGGTGTTGATTCAAAAGTCATGTCTGCATGCCAGTTTGAAGAATTTCCTTGTAATACGCTTGTATGGACTGTATATCCAGGCGTACCATATGGATCTTTTCCAAACATCACACGATCAGCAGTATTATTGAGAAAATGGTCTCCCACTTCAGACACCCCCAAAGATCCTGATGCATACAATCGACCACCAAGAAAACATTGATCAGATGTTGGAAGTCCATACTGACTACAACTTACTTCCTGATTATCACTTACGGCTGCCTGTGATGTATAAGGAATAAGAGATAGAAGTATTGCTCACAAAAGAAAAATCTTTTTCATAAAAGCAATGATAATAAATTAAAAATCAAGAGAAAGTGAACCTGTTTCTACATCATTTGCAGGAATTCCTTCAAGTGAAGTAGTTTTGGAATCTTCATTATCCTGAAGACGAATAGCAGAATCAATTTCTGTAATCCCCGTGCTAAAAGGAATATTTTCTGCAGTATCAGTAGAACCAGAAGTGACCTTTTGAGTCACTTCTGTATTCTGATCCGAATTCATGTCTGCAGAATTATTAGTGCCTGCGCCACATGAGGTGACGAGTAACGCGAAACTAAGAAGAATAAATATTTTTTTCATAAGAGTAATTTTAATCAAAAAGCATACCCGCCACATCTGGCGCTCATGACTGAACATTTTTTGCCACATTGTCAACCACACCTTCTGTAACCACTTGCGATGTAGTTGATGTAACGGTATCCGAAAGTTGATTGACAGCTCCGCTATTCGTTGTTGTAGTCAAATCATTACTAAGTTGAACTCTACCGCCAGTACCAGGAGTTGTTGTATCTGGTGGGTTCTTCTGAGGAGGATTCTTCTTTAGTTTTCTCAAATCCACTCCAGCTCCAACGGAAAACTGAGACTTAGCCACAACCTCATTGCTAACCACTGATCCGGTTGCAATCTGATGAGGTGTTTCATTAGGGCGTGATGGAATTTCTACAAATCCAGGTTCTACAAAGAATCCAAGATTGAAACATTCTGCATCTGGTTCATATGAAAGATATGAATGTACTTTACCAGAAACCATTAGTCGACGAACCTCCTCTTCAGAAACATTGGTAACACCTTGTTCTTTCAAGTGCTGGAGTTGGGCATTAATATCAACTTTTGAAATGGTACGATCAATTGCTTGACGAACTTTATCAGCATTCGCACCAGTCACTTCTTGTGGGGCACCAAATATACGAGTATTACTTGCGTAGACATTGTTCAATCCTTTAAATCCTGCGATTTGAGAATATGCCACAACGGCTCGGAATCCTCCTGGTTGTTTCATGTGATCTCCTAGTGTTGAGCTCTTTGCGACTTCTGCTGATGCAACCATAGATTCAACCATTTTATTTACATCTGCAACAGGAATATTATACATTCGTGCAAATTTTGGTCCAATTTTGCTATGATAGTATTTCAAAAGTTCTGCACGATTTTTTGCAAAATTTTGTCCGTTCTCAAAGTTTTTTGCCAATCGAACAGATTCACTTCCACCTGAAGTTCGTGCAAGAAAAATATCAAGAGTCTGATTCTTTTCTTCAGGAGTAGTAGCGGCTGCAAGAGATTTTTTCACCACCTGTTCAATAGGGCTTCATTTCGTAGCCAAGAGTAATTCTTGTTCCGCTTTTGAGGTATCACGGTCTCGAACAGCATTTTGGAAAGCTACCAAATGGTTTTTGTTGCGTCCAGAACGAATTTTTCGAAGTTCCTGAGCAACTTGTGATGAATTTGCATCAATTACCTCATTTTTCACTTCTGTATTCTGATTCTGTAGTTGAATTGTTTCGAGAGGTCGATTGGTATTTTTATCAACAATAGTAGCAGTGGCCTGTAGTTCAGAACTAGTTGGATATACGTATTCTTGTAAGTTCCAGACAATTCTTTCATTTTCTTTTGGTGCACGCACTACTTGTTTTCCGTCTTGATAATAACTTCCATCTTCATGTTTTGAAATTTTGTATTCGCCGAGTAGTGTATCAACCTCTTCCTGACTAGCTTCTTTCTGATTAACTGTTGCTTCAACTTGTGCAGCCCCTTTATTCAAAGAAGCATCAGGCGTATGAACATTAACACCCGCAGCAGAAACTACAAATGCTAATGAATTATAACTCAAATCTAGACCAACTCCTTGGAGCTTCATTCCCTGAGCTTCCATTACTTTTCCAATATATACCGCCATATTATTCTCGAGTTGCTGATCAATCTTCTCGATTCTCGGATCTTCTGGATTTTGATCGGCAAATCGATTACGTTGATCAATAAGCAACGATTGTGCTGCACTAAATTCTCGAGAAATATTTTGAACAGTATGTCGTTTTTTTGGATTTACACGCTCAATTTCTTTTTCTGTGGCTTGCACAACATATTCAACACCCAAGCGAGGATTCTCTGCTGAACGATACGCGGTCAAAGCATTTCCAATCACAGCTTTCGGATCATTCCAGTTTGCAAAAATTCGAGCACTAAGAAGATTCAAATCCACACCTACTCGACCTCGATTACCAACAATTTTACTAATTTCCCCTGAGGCGAGGTCAACATGTCGTTCATTCATTTTTCCATTCTCTGACTTCTGTGCTCCAAGTTTATTACTATTGAGATCTTCACTCTGATAACTTACTGACAATGTACCACCACTCAAAACATTAGCAGCAACAGAAAGTCCAAAATGAAGTAAAGCTGAAACGATTCGACTCAACAAATTTCTATCATTTTTGATTGCTGGTGAGTTTTTTACAATTTCAGCAAATTCTCGTTGCTTCTGAGGGTCATTCAAAGCACTCAAAAGAGCTCCTTCATTACCATTAATCACTGATATAAGACCAGCTCGAACATCACCATCAATTCCTTCAATTTTACTCTTATTATCAGGCCCCATAATCACGGCCATAATATCAGCAAGCGCGTCTGTCTGATGACGAAGCGCATTCTGAAGTTTATGAATCTGAGCAATTTTATCACGATTAAGCACAGTAACAAATTCAGCATTAGAATTTTTACCCATTGCACGATCAACTCGTTCCGTATCAGCTTGTGTGAAATTCAAAGTATTACTATCGCCAGTCAATCTCGTATATAGCGCATTCAACTGATCCATAGAAACATTTCGCAAGGCGTGCTTCAATTGACTTTCACCAAAAGTAAATCTCTGACGGCCCTGTCCTCGAATTACACGATTCCACCAACTATTATTCTGAACCTCGACTTCTTTATCATGATCCAAATCAGAAATTAAATTGATAAGAGACTCGCGTGTAATATTTCCTTTTTCATCCCACTCAAGTTTAACGGCATGATCTGAATATTTGCGTTCTGCTTCGACTTTTTGAGTCTGCAAGTCTTCACGAGTCTTTTCTTGAACTTGTTGAACAGCCGCATCTTTATCTTGGGCGAGCTTATCAATATCATGACGCAATTTTTTTCCCTGTTCTGGTGATACCTGAGCAAGAACTTGCTGAGTTGATGCCTCAACTGATTTTGCTCATTGTTCTTTAGCACGCTGTAATGCCTCTGCTGCTTCCATGCGTGTTTTTGGGTCATTATCTAGATCAGCTGCCTGTCTCATTAAGCTTTGAGTATCTTTGGATGCCGGAATTTCTTGTGTTTCTCGAGCCTCAACCCCCGACTGAGGTTGTCCTGGAGCAAAATACTTCTGTACTTCAGAGAAATTGTGAAAAGAATTTTTCATAAAATAAAATTAGGAATAAGTACATAGACTTTTTATCTATCCTCCGTAGGATATCATATTTTTCACGATTGCGCAAATTTTTGCTCAACTTTTTCTGAAAAATATATTTTTCCGATTACAAAAGGAAAAATAAAAGTTATTCTTATGTCATAATACTTTATTTTCTACATTTTAATACAAAATATTCATTTGTCAATATTTATATGAACAAAATACGGAAAAAATCCCCTTTCGGAGATTTTAGTCCACATAAATATATCCATCAATAGCTGGATGATTGATAGGAACTTTTCGAATCGTTACTTCGTAAAGACCACGATAGTTCATATCACTCACGATAATATTGCCATCCTGAATATCTGTTACAATACCCACATGTCCATAGTATGCATTATAGCCATGTCCAGAGAATTGTACAATCGCACCAACAACTGGAGTTTTTCCCGTCGGAACACCCTGCGCACGAGCATTCTTAATCCATTGATTGGCATTCCCTCGCCATGTAACTGTTTTGTTACGAGCCACATGCCAAGTACAATTTCCTGCAACAAACCCTCGACCAAGTCCTGTAAATTTGATCGCATAGCGATCTTTTAAGCCATTGGAATGCACCACTGGAGTTGCTTCAACTGCAATAGATAGCTCTTCCGCTTTTGGCTTTGCCTCAGCAGCGGAAGTTTTTGCTTTGGCTGGAGTTTCTGTTTTTGGTTTTTCCTGAGTTTTTGTCTGAGTTGTTTTCTTTTCAGGCTGAACCGCTGGCTTTACTACTTTTGGCTCAGGGCGAACTGCGCCAGGAATCATCAATTTGGTTCCATCCTGGATTTTTCTCGCATCAGAAATATTATTGGTATCAAGAATTTCCTGCACAGAAACATTGTACTGCTTCGCAATATCCGAAACAGTTTCCCCTGGCTTGAGAGCATGAACGATTCCAGAAACTGGTGGAATTTTCAAAACTTGTCCCACCACAAGGGTATCACTCATTGAGAGGTTATTGGACCACAAAATTACTTCTGCGGCAATATTGTATTTTTTTGAAATTTTAATAATATCATCATGTTCTACTACTGTATATGTACGAACATTTGATTCCGGAATTGCAGCAGGCTGCTCTGTTGAAATATTTTGATTTGTTTCTTCTGCACCAGTCAGAGTTTCTGGACTTACAACCACCAAGCCACTTTCTGAGATATATTCCAAGTTATCGGTATCAGTAAAGGCTGTAATAATTGATGATTCATCATAATCTCCTACTTGCGTCTGTGAAGCAGTTCCAATCTGCGCCAATGATGGATAGATTGGAAACAAAATTACCAAAAATGTTGTAAACCACTTAAATTTCTTAAAAGATTCTGTGGCTGAACGAACAGGAACCTGATTTCTACTAGCGCGCTCAAGTCGCGCCTTATAATTTGGAAGTGATGACACTGAGAAATTTTAGAAATAAAAAGTGTAAACCCTCTTGCGAGGGCTAACACAAGAAACACTAAGCAATAGCAGTTACTGTCAAAGTTGTTTCAGATGGGCGGAATCCACGAGAGCGAACATATCGCTTTTTTGCTTTCATCTTGAAAACACGAACCTTTTCACCACGCTGGTGAGAATCTACACGAAGAGTTACTTTTGCACCTTCTACAAATGGAGTTCCAACTTTTACAGTTTTTCCGTCCTCAGAAGCCACGAGAAGTGGAGCTACTTCAAGATTTTCACCTTCAGCAAGATGCTGACGATCAACCACAAGAGTTGAATCCTGGCTTACAGTGTACTGTTTTCCACCGATTTCAATAATCGCAATCATATTAAAAAGATTTATGCTCATATAGGAGCCCCGAAGAGTCTTGTTCCCTATAACAAAGCGAAGATAAAAACTGTTTTTTGGAAAATTTTCCAAAATCGCCAATCTATTTTATTCAAAAAAAATATTTGTCAACACTTTCGCGGTGTTTTTTTGAGAATTTTTGGAGTTTTCTTGATTTCATCACAAAATTTTTTGACAAAAAAATTTTTTATAGAATAATGTATTTTACATTTCCTAGGAAAATGCATTTAAAAATTCTCAAATAAAAATAAATCCCAAATTTGGGATTTATTTTGTCGTGTAGAAAAAATTCATTTTATAATGGAAATCCGCAATGGACGTGTCGCCTTTTTTCGCAGAAATCATCATAAATCCGTCTTTTTCCGAAATCGTGAGAGAAATATTTTTGTCAATTGTGTAAATATTTCCGTCACGCGCGATCGCGATAATCGCATTGTACTGAGCATCTGTAACATAGGCGCCTCATGGAATTTTCGGATCGTTATAGTCCGCATTCGCAAAGCGATATTGAGCATGCGTACTTACAAGTAAATTACCCGTTGAAGACGCATTTTCATCAGTTTTTTGAACGATTCTCGCAGAATTTGGTAATGAGAAAAATTGCTGGTATGCGAGAATTTTTTGAGTATTGTACACATTGATACTCATTGGCTTGGTTGCATCAGCTGGCGAAACACGAATTTCATAGCCTGCTGGTACATTTTCAAAAATTCCTGAATGTAAAATTCTGAAAACATCCTGCCCTGTAGTTACTGTGATATTTTCTGGCGTTCGATATGATCCAGATGAGAATTTTCCTTCTGTATCAGTCAAAATCGATCCAGTATTTACCATCATTGGATATTCTGATGAACGGATTCGGAAAATTTCGATTGGCTCATTTTCGATCGGATTATCAAGAATTCCTGAAACATTTCCGGACTCTGAAACATTTTCAAGCGTTGGAATTGGAGTGAAAACTTCCACCAAAATCGGCATATATGTAGTATTCCCGAATTCATCGCGAACACGCAACATCATCTGACGATTTTCTGGCGTATCAAACGGCCCAAAAATCAATTCTTGATCCGAAATCGTGACATTTTTTCGATTCGTTTCAAAGTCATCATCGTACACGCCGTTATTGTCCGCATCGACAGTCAAATCTTCATCAATCGCGACTTCAAAATCTGAAAGTTCGGTCACAATTTCTGAAATTTGAATTTTGGTCTGTGCATACACGGGCACACGAACCGTATCAGAAAGCGAAATCACCGGATTGGTCGAATCACTCGCAAGTTGTGGCGAAAAAAGCGTCACACCTGCGCGATTCTGTTGATCACGAGACAAATGCTTGAGTCGCGCGTAATAAAATCCGTTCGGATATGGAATGGCAAAATTGTATAATTCTGAAGGCATTCCAAGATTTTTGACAATATACACGGAGTTTGGTGAAAGCGAAATATTTTCACGATGTGTCGCATCAAAAATCGAGAATGATTCTTCCGAAGTGAAACGCATTCCTGGTAAAATCGGCAATCCTAAAAGTTCATCATCCGCACCATAACGATATGTTCCTGATCCACCACCAATGACAAAAATTGAGCCACCAGACGCACGAATTTCAGTTGTTGTCAAGAATTGGTATGCGCGATGCGCTTCCAGTGTCATACGTTTTTCTTCAGAATTCTCACCAGTTCGATACAAAATTTCTACATTTTTATTCCCTGTATAAATCGTACGATTTGGAGAAACTGACAAGAAAATATCGCCAGTAAATTTTTCAATTTTAGCACTTTCAAGCACAAATTTTGAAGATTTTTCACCACCAGAAATATAGCGATTTACTGACATTGAACGCATTCCATTATTATCAAAATCACCAAAATTATTTTGAACGAACAAATCTACCACCGTTTTTGGAAGTGATTTTTCCAGATTTTTATCAATCGCGACTCGATCCCATTCGGTATATTTTTCGAGGAATTCAAGACGCCATTCGCGCTCATCTGGAACAGTATTTCTGAACGAAATATTGAGTTCAGATGGAGTCGAAAGCACCTGGATAAAATTGTTCGGAACTTCTGGTAATTTTTGTGAAATATTTTCGGTACGAGTTGTTGTATCAACGATTTTGGCTGGTTCTTTGAGATGCGTATTTTTGACATACAAATTGCCACCAAGTACAAAAATATAGTCACGATCGCCGTCGTTGTCGATATCTTTCGTATCAACGCGATCATTTTTCCCGATAAGCTCCACATAATCAAACAATTTTGTTTGCGTTTTGGAATTTTCCGTCAAAACATACATTCCTTCAAATTTTGGCAAATAATTTGCCGCAATTCCACCAGTATTAATGGTGTGTTCTGGAATATTTTGAGAATTTGCATTCGTTGTATTGAGTTGCGCAATACGATGAATTCGTCGTTCAAGCGATTTTCCAATCTCGTGCGCAGTCGTTGTTTCAGTCGTAGAATTGTCTGAAATTGACTCGATAGCACGAGATTCGAGATTTGCAAGTTGCGCAAGTGTGAGCGAAGATTTTTCTGATTCATCAGATGCAAATTGTCCAATATATGGCGCATTTGCAAGAAGCTCAGAATCATCGTTACGAAGCAAATCGACAATATTTTGCAATTCGCCATTTTTTCGCTCGTGTTCGTGAACAAATTCGTAGAGCAAATCGAATTTTTCACGATTGTACGCCTCAATTCCTGCTTGCAATTTTTTCGCTTCTTTCTGGGCTGCATACATTTTTTTGTCCAAATCTGCTGCTTGCGCGACAAATCATGATGCCAAAAGTTCGGATTTGAGATATTTTGCAAATGATTCGTTGTCCAAGAAAATATCTTTTTCAGCTTCAAATTTTCGAATAATCGGTTCGAGAAGATTTTCAGCCGTTTCAAGCGTAATTCCTGAGGCAAATTTTGCGTAACTTGTGAGATTATCAACACTTTCCTGCACTGCATTTTCTACCGAATCAGAAGCATTTTGAAGCGCGCTTCCAGCTTCATTAGAAATATTTTGAATATTTTGCAAAGCATTATTGACACGATTTTCGCCGTCAATCAATTGATTTACATTGATATGATTGTCGATTGGAAGGCGAATATTCACGTCATCAAGAATTTTTGACGGAATCGAATTTCCAAGATCACTTGTGAACTGATTGATTGGCTTCACGGCTGCTTTTGCAAATTCTGTGATAAAATCCGTTCGCAATGTATAATTGAGATGCGTTGAAATTCGGATTTCTTTGAGTTCTGGCACAGAAAATTGTGGGAACTGAATATTAAGAAAATCCATTGGAAGCGTCGATTGACGTTCCGTTCGTTGTGCAATCACATCACCCACCTGCCATTCTGGAATCAAAACCGTTTTTTGATAATAACAGTACAATTTTGAAATCAATTTCAGAATATTCAGTGCCGCCGAGATGGAACCACTCAATTTTGGCAATTTTGGTGGCGGTGGCAAATCTGGCAATTTTACCATCGGCAATGACGGCAATTCTGGCAAATCTGGCAACGATGGCAATGGAGGAAGCACTGGCAACGATGGAAGCGTCAATGAAGCTGTTGGAGAATTTGGCAATGAAAGTCCTGGTAACGCTGGCAAACGCATCGGAGAAAGTCGGAAATTAAAATCTGGCACCGACACATCAATTCCAAGTCGCACATCTGATAAATCGAGCACGATATCTGGCCATTTCGGGAAAGAAATTACCGGAATTTTTGGAATAATCATGGAAATAAGCTTGAATTTCCATTGCTGCGAATTATTGCGTTCATTTCGACAAACGCCACACTGAGCACTCGTTTCAGCAAAAATATCCAAAAGTGGCTGCCAACTCTGCGCAATCGCCTTGATGAGCACATACAATTCCGCCCATTTTTGGAAGCGAATACCGTTGTCCTTCACCCAACCGAAAGTCATTTTTTCTACGGCCTGAATATTACAAAGCAAATCGTACATCAATTTTTCTTTCCAATTGACATATTTTTGTAATTTTTCTGGGAATTTTTTGTATTCCTGAATTCGTTTGATATTCGCCTGAATTGATGACAAAAATCCTGAGTTTTCAAGTTTCGCTTTTGCAAGCAAGCATTCCTTAGATTCTCCCGTGACACACCAATTCTTGAGAGCGCGAGAAAATTCTTTTTCATATGCTGTTAATTGACGCTCATACTGATCCAATTCACTCGGACGAATCCATGGAACATTGATATTAATTTTTTGTTCGCGAATATTCAAAAATGGCAATTTTCCAAGGAAAGTATACGCCGCGCGAAGCGCATTGAGGCTTCATTGAGCAGAATTCGTCAATGGAGCCACCGAAGAAGCGGCTTGGCTGAGCTGATTTCCATACCACTGACCTACCGAAGAATTACTGCCACCTGATGCGCGCGCCAGTGCTGATGAAGTATCCGTAGAATGATACGCAGACGACATTTCGGCTTTGAGAGAGCTCAAAGATTCACTCGAATAAGCCTTAGAAAGTTTATCCAAAAAATCAGAATAACTAGAATCCACTTTCGCATTTTGCCCAAAATCTGTTGGCGGAATAATCGTCAAATTTGGCGGTGTAAACAATGAAGTAGTAAGTTCTTCCGTCTGACGAGTCAGCCAATCCATAATGAAATCTGGGAATGCAGAAATTCGCTTATTTTTCACATTCACAACTTTTTTGATATCGGCAATTTTATCACCACCAGTCAAAGAAATTTCTATTGAAGAATCTCCACCTGAACCATTCCCCACAGAAAGAAGTGGACCACCATTGAGCGATGAAACATTTCTGCGAGAAATTTTGGCAGTAATACCAGCAATTTCGGATTGTCGCGTAGATAGTGATTTCATATATTCAAGAATTTCTTTTTCAAGATTTTTTTCCTCACTACGAAGTTGCGTCTTGGCAGAAGCTTCAAGATTACAACTCGCACCATTCCATGTTTTTGAAATCGTTCCCAGTCCAGAAATTGCACGCACATCACCATCTTCAGTAGAACCGTCACCTTTACAGACAGGCATTGGTTTTGCCATTACAATACAGTTTCCGCCCTGCACCAGTGGCGAAAGTCCTTTTCCTGGGTTGCCACCAATAACACTCGCGGGTCCACCGAAACACATACCGACACCCATTCCAAGAGTCAGAGTTGGTGTTACAAAAAGCCGCATAAAATTGGTTGGGGAATCAACCCCAAGATATCCACCCGCACCAGTTTCAGCGGTACAAGTTCCCATATAACGTAATGGCGATGCTGGCCAAACTGTTGGCACCTGATAACATCCTGATGGATTCGGAACATTGATAGCTGTGAGTGCAGAAAGCACCGGAAGCCCTTCATTCACTTTAAATCCATCACCTACTGGATAACCAAAAACTACAGGATCATTTCCTGGTGCCAATGGTGCCCAGTTGATTGGGAAGCTCATACATGAACCTCCACCAAACCCACAAGACAATCCATCAGCAATTTCTTGTGCTTTATTCTCAATATTTTTGGTAGTCTCGGCATCAAATCCAATTTTTACAGAATTTTTTCCATTTTTCTCAACAGTAACGAGATTTTTTGGATTTTTTGAATTGCCCGCAATGGCATCAAATTGTTTTTTTCCTTCTGCTGACGTCATTTTCTCAACCGAATCGGGCAAACCATTTTTATCAGAATCTGTCAATTTTTCTGAAAGCCCTTTCGGAAGCGGTGCAGAATACAAGGCTGGACGGCGACTTGACTGATATTCACGAGCCGCAGTTGAGAGCCAAGTCATCATTTCAGCCCCACAAGTCGTTGAGGTCTTGAATGCAACATCACCAAAATTATCGTGACCAACCGTTCCTTCTTCAAAATCACCGACCAACATTTCACCATAACTTGCTGGCAAAACTTTGAGCGTATAGCGAATCTTCGCTTCAGCGCCAGCAGGAATTTCACCAATGTCAAATTCGAGATCAAATTCGCCATCGTTTTTTTCTTGGAAATTTTTCTCACTACGATTGCCAGCAATTTCAACAGAATACGTCGCACTCGTATCACGATCGAAAATTTTTGGAATGCTGTCCAAATATTTCACATTTTTCTGAGATTCTGATGACAAATTTTTTACAGAAATCTCGACTTGAATTGTATCGTACGGATACAAAACGGCATTTTGTGATTGAAATTTTTTGGAAATTTCGAGACCATGAAGCGAAGCATATTGGGAACGAACATACGTTCTGAGTGGAATCGGGGTCGTACGAGTCGTATTATCCGCAGGCGAAACCTGCAAATCATCTGAGATAGCAGAATTTCCAAATTGAGCGCTCAGCTGAGCCAAAACTTTCGGGTCAATCGTTGAATTTGGAAGTGACTGAATCGACGCAGATTGTTCCTGATAATAGACTTGTTCGCGGATTTTTTCATCTGTAATACCTGAATCCGCAGGTTTTGTATTTGCAGGAACTTGCCCAACAAAATTTTTAAATTGCGTCACCGCATCAGAAATTACCGCACCATCATGATTGTCAGTTTCATTACGAAGCGTAATTCCAAGCGTTGAATCAAGAATTTTTTGCTCAAAAACGCCCGCTGTATCAGTGCCATACAAAATTCCTAATTCCCCACCCGATGTCAAATACACCAAATCATCTTTCCCGTCCGCATCCATATCATACACTTTCATTTGTTGAATGTGGCTTGGTGCCGCATTTCCAGATGAAAGCGAAATATTTTGCGGCGAAAATTTGGAATCATTGTTATTAATGAGTGAAATTTTCCCATCAGAATCAAGCGTAATAATATCAGAGAATTTATCGCCGCGGAAATCTCCAATTTCTATGAGAGAATTTCGATTTTTTGGTAAAAATGCGATATTTCCGAGTGAGCGAAATCGCCCACCAATATTGAGCAAAAGCTGAATGTATCCGTCCTCATACTGAACGACAACATCATTGAGGCTATCACCATTCATATCTTTTTCAAAGAAATTCTGAATCTGGCTGCGACGGCTATCCGCGATTTGCGTTCCTATACTTCTATCAAGGCCATCAACTTGCGTATCAGGCTCGCCATGACGAACACTCGCAATCGGATCACCCATATTAAGCATCATGTATGTATGGAACCATTTTGTAGCTTCACCAACACTATCACCAGCCGCGAACGAAAGCAACATTCGGTTATTTCCCATCCAACCAACTCATGGATTTTCTGAAAGCATCCCGATATCATCAATATCGCGCGGTCCGACTTTTGTTTCATCAAATAAGGCATCAGCAAGCGATCGTTGCACCATAAATCCGCGCGCTGAATTATTCAAAGTCTGGTCGCTAAATGCTCTTAATTGATATCCAGCACTCTGCAACACAGGCGCATTGTGCGCAACACCTGAGAAAATATCATCCGCCAAAATCACACTTTCATTTTGAGAAAAATGATATGTAGCCTCTGCAATCAGTGCCCCATTTTCAAGAATTTCAAAGACAAATCCGTTTATAGTATTATAATTTTTTAGACGGAAAGAAACAGATGATTGTGCTTCTATTGAGCCATTTTGAGCAATAGTTGCGAGCGCTTGATTATTTTTTGAGAAAATAATTTTTCCACCCTGCGCGACAATATTGTAGCCATCAGTTTCGTTCAAAAGCATTTTTCCAGCAATCGAAGCACGATCTTTTGGAATGTCACAAGAATCAGAATTTTTACACGCGAGTAGTTCTGATTTTTCCGTTTGATACAAAATTTTTGCGATTTCAGATTTGCGAACAGAATCAAAAACATGCAACACAGGGAATCCTCGTTCAATATTGAGGGAAGTTTCAAAAACCGCATCGTCAACGCGCCCAAGAGAATATCCGCCACCTGGAAAAACCGAAAAAATCGTCTCATCAGCGATTGGTGAAGCCAAAAGTGTTGTTACCGCGAGGCTCTGAGATTTTTTCGGATCAGCATTGTACAAAATATCCTCCCCTTCGCGCAAGAATGATCCACCCGCAAGCACCGTATAACGAGCATTATAATCATCCGCAAAATTGTATTTGGCGTCATTTGTAAAAATTTGTACCGCATATTTGGTAATCGGCAAAATTTCAAAAGTTTGCCCGTTTTCCTGATATTGAATTTTATTTTTTTCAATTTCTGGAATTTCTACAATGTAATAACCGCTTTGTTCAGGAATAATATATTCGCCGTTTTCAAATTGAATTTCTACTGGTGTTTCTGCATTTTTGGCGATAAAAGCTTGACCAGAATAATTCGCCAAATTCCCATAACGATCGCGCGTTCGGAAAATAATTTTTCCACCAACCGTCGTATGGTCGATATACATCGCATCGCCCGCAATAAGCGTAAGCGGATTATTGTTGAGAATACCGATACCCGGAATGTTGATTGTGAGATTATGAACGCCCGCCACAGTTCCCGGCATATATGTGAAAATCTCAGACTGACCGTTTTTGATATCAAAAATATCTGAAGAAAATTTCCCAGCGCCATTTGGAAGCGAAAGTGAAATCACTGAAGAAAATCCAGAAAGTTGATTCCCGTCAGCATCTTCGATTCGTACGCGCGCTTTCACCGCGTCGCCACCAGCACGAAGCGCGTTATTTGGGTTGTCAAATTGCAATTTTACACGAGCTTCCGCGAGCACATCAATTTCTTTTTCGGCTTTTAATTCTGTATTTCCAAAGGCAGAATGATTTTTGACATTGGCAAGAATTTTCATTTTCCCAACATTGTCGCCACGAACCGCGAACGACAAGCGAGAATCAAAAATATCAAGCGATAATTTCTTGACCGCATCACCTGCAGCATTCAAGATCGTACCATTTTCCACAGAAAGTTCCACAGAATACAAATCTGGTGTAACTGCATTCCCAAGCTGATCTTGAAGTGAAAGCGTCACAAGAGTCGTTGAATCTTTCACAATCATCGTCGAAACTGGCGCAAGCGAAATCTGAGAAAATTTTCCAGAAACAACATTGAATGTCAATTCTCCTGCCACACCATCTTCACCGCTCAAAATCGCACGATAGGTTCCTGGATTTTTGATTATTGCATCAGGAATCTCAACTTTTTCATCCTGTTTTTCAAGCGTGATAATTTCACGCTGTGTACTATTATCATCCAAAAATGTTACGCGGAAATTTTTTTCTGGATTTCCTGTATCAGAACTAGATTTCTTGCGAATGGCATTGAGGAAAAATTTTTCCTGAGAATCCGCAGAAATCACCGCCAGACCACTCGCATTTTCTGATGAAAGATGTGAATCCAAGAAAGTGCTTGACGCCGTAATCGTGAAATCTTCTGAAGAAATTTCTTGGCGACTTCCATCAGCAAAAGCGACAGAATACACGATTTTTGCTTTGAGAGAAAAATCTTTATCACGCGCATTGATGAGAAATTTTGGATGCAATGTATTCGCCGGCACCTCATAATTTGCCACCGAAAAATACGAATCATACTGCGCAGTATCAATCGTTTTTCCAGCACTCGTCACTGAAAGAATTTGTAATTTTGCAACAGAGCCATTTGGCGGAATAATATTTTCTGAATCAGTCTGGAGCAATACGGAAAAATCAAGTGCATCGAGATGAGCAATGTGCGTTCGATAAAAATACGGAATTACACGCGCACCAGTGACGGATTTTTTCTGATCATCAGCCGATGAAGTGTTGGCAAGATTTTGAGAATTTTTATTTTGAGAATGATCAAGTCCTATCGTATTACCGCCACACTGCCCTGCCAAAATTTTTGGCGGAAGTTGTGAGCGAATCCAACACTGAATCGCAGCCGGCCACTGAAAAAGCGAAACGCCATCAGGCGAGGCACACTGCGCACTATTGGAAGTAGAAGAGTCTTGGAAATTTTCTTGCTGGGAAATATTAAATCCCTGAATTGCTGCCAATTTTTGACGATAATCCGCCGAAATATTGTTTACATTTTCATTGGAAATGGAATTATTTCCTGGAATCACTGGTGAAAGCCCCAAATACGCGATTTCGTACATTTTCTCGGAATTTGCAGAAATCTGTGGAATTTTTTGCAAAATATTTCAGTTGGCTGGCATTCCAGAATACGAAAGCATACCCTCGATAGTATCCTGATATTTTTTGGTAATATCTGGATGAAGCCAATTTTTTGCTTGCAAAATCTGAATAATCAACTCATCGGAAATATAATCATTCCAGTCAAATTTTGCTGGGAGACTTTTTGCTTTGAGAACATTTTCTGCAATTGTGGCTTCATTATCAGACTGAGTGGTGGAATTTTCTTTTTCGAAAATTGTAGTCCATTGTTTATTGGCGTCATCACGAAGCCAAGAGCGAACTTCATCCACAGTAGTCGCCTGCATTCGGAAAAAATTTGGGTATTGCAGACGGGCAATATTTCCTTTTTTCGTCAAAAATTCGATGGAACGATTGATATCAATCGGAAGATTTGGCGTTACACCGTTTTTATCAGCCGCGGAAATTTCTTCCTGTGTTGGTGAAATATGGCGCAAAACCCCATCAATAGTATGATATTTTAGCGTTCGATAATTGGTATAGTTTACCAAAATATCATCTGCTGAATCACTATTTCTTCAGCCTGTCGAGCGGCGCACACGCTGAATACATTCACGATTATTGGAATATGTTTGTCCGTCAATGGAAACCGATCCAACCAAACAGCCAGTAGATCCATTATAACGAGCAATTTCATTCATAACATTCGCATCTGGACGAAGCGGAATATTTGTAGGGCCAGAATTGGTACGTGTGCCAAACAAATTTCCAGATCTTGTCGAACCAGAAGGTGCAGAAGTTGGTCCAGAACTAAATTGCGCAAGCGATGAAACCAACTGATTTTGGTCTACGCCTTCCATTTGACTTCGGCAGCGGAACCGATCTCCACTTGTGTCCATTGGGAACGGATGCCAACGATTGTTTTCATCAATCCAGCGATGTGGCTGTTTGAGAGTGTACTGATATGAATAATCCATACACTGTGCAAGCGATGGCGTATTGATACGATCACTTTCAAGCATTCCTTCCAAAGAAAAAATACTTCGCGTAAATCCCATAAAATTTTTTGCTGGAAAAGTAGTTAGAGGATTTTTTCATCCAGCGTACGCCCCCGCATCATTCGCAACACGCAAAAGTGAATTTCCACCCCAAAAAGTGTTGAGATGCGGACGGCCACCGCCATAACAATATTCTTCATCGCCCTTGAGTGCATTGATATGCGCTTCGGTCGAATTGACATCAAATGCGGAATTTGCTTCCACCAAAATTGATTTTCCAAATTCAGCTTTTTGTCCAGAAATTCCCCGAGCAATCGTACACTGAGCGGCATTTTGAATATTTTTTCCTTCTGTTCCGAAAAAATAATTCGCAAACGGCAAATTCGTTCCCTCGCCATAATGTGCCGTCATCGAATCCAAAATCGGAATGCGTCGCGCGACAGAATTTTCTTTTAGAAAATCATCAAAACTTGATTCCAAAGCATCATTTGCTTTTTTGAGTGTATCCTTAGCAACATCGTCCATAAGCGAAATCTGCACTGAACCCAAATCAGCATGAACAGTCGCCCCAGAATTGTAGCGCCCAGCGTTATGAACGGCTGCAAGCTCTTCTCCAAGAACTTTTTTATTAAAAATTTTATCAAACGAACTCAAAAAATTCTCAATAATCGTGGAGGTTTGAATGTCAGGTGTCTGAGCAATCAGGTCATCAGAAAGCACATTCGAAGAAATTTTGGAAACATCAAGCCCATCGATTCCCAAACTTGCGATTAAATCCGCATATCCAGCATCATTTTTCAGATCATATTCTTTGAGTTTTTCGTTGATATCCTTGAGCAAATATTTTGAAAAACGCGCGTACGCTAAATTCTCAGCGTTCGCTATCCAAAGCCCATATTGAAACACTCGACGCAATTCAATACTTTTTGTTTCAGCAAATCCATCAAAATAAAACACGCGTGGAGCTTCAGTTTGTACTGCAAATTTTCCTGATTGTGTATAAAAATCATGCGTTTTATCGAGGAAATTTTTAATTTTTGTTATATCCTCGCCCGCATTCCAATCACGCCCAACAGATGGATTGATCACGCCGTGCCAAATCTCTACTGACTGATCACCGCCACGCAAAGCCGAAACTTTCTCATAGCGACCAGATTTTTCATTATACAAAAAATTCTTATTTTCAAAATCCACATACGGAAAAATGCTCGGAAGATATTTTCCGTCTGCATTCACCATTGGAATCGGCACATTCCCAATCAAAACCGTACCAACCAATCGCGTTTTTACGCCATCAGAATCCTCGCCTTCGTAGTACAATTTTTCATTTTTCGCCGCAATATTGGCTGGCGTCGTTTTCTCATCAATCACAGAAATCACCGTTCGTGTCGATCCCAAATGACGCTGAATATCCTCAGCGTAACGAGCAATTTCGGAACGAAGCGCACGGTGCGTTTCGTTATCCACAACGATTGAAATAATGTCGCGATACTGATCAGAATGAGCCTGAGCTGTCCCAAAAAAATGAAATTGAAATGTTTGAGAAAGAATCAAAACAAAAACCAATAACATCGCAATGGTTTTTTTGAAGGAAAAATTTTCGGAAGAAAATCTTGAAAAAAGAATTTTTTTCGTCATAAAACGCAAGAAAAATTGAATTTTTTGAAAAAATTATGCTGTAAGAATTTTTCTGATAAAATACGGAAAATCTCGTGCATAATATACTCATTTTTTTAAGAAAAACAAACAAAAAAGCAAAAAAAGTCAAAAATAAATTGGACAAATTAAAATTTTTGTATATTATCTGCTCACTTCTTTGGAAAAAGACAGAAAAATCTTCTTGGACTTGTAGCTCAGTCGGTAGAGCAGCGCCCTTTTAAGGCGAAGGTCCCGGGTTCGAGCCCCGGCAAGTCCACCACTCTTGATACTCATAAAATTTTTTCGGAAGAAAAAATTTTTTATTTTTCATTTTCATCAAAAAACGAGAAGTCGTGCAGAACCCTCAAAAATTTTGATATTTTTTGGTTTTTGTGCGATTTTTTATTTTGTATAAATGAAATTTTAATAAAAAATTTTCTTTTTCTTTTGAAAAAATACCTATATCAGTATATTTTTAATCATTATTTATGACAAAAAAACTGGAACTCTTGATGCCTGCGGGTAATCTCGAAAAACTCAAATATGCAATTGCATATGGTGCGGACGCAGTATATGCCGGTGTACCAATGTTTTCGCTTCGTGCGCGTGAAAATCAATTTTCTTGGGATACACTTGCAGAAGGTGTAGAATATTGTCATTCTCGCGGAAAAAAAATCTATTTCACTGCCAATATTTATGCGCACAATGTAAAAATCGGACCTTTCATGAAAGCATTCGAAAAAATGCAAGCCCTCAAACCAGATGCGTACATTATGAGTGATCCTGGACTCATCAACTTGGTTCGAAAAAATTTCCCAGACGCAGAAATTCACCTTTCTGTTCAGGCCAACAACACTAACTGGGCACAAGTAGAATTCTGGAAAGAAATTGGAATTAAACGAATTATTCTCTCTCGTGAACTCTCACTTCGTGAGGTGAAAGAAATTCATGAAAAATGCCCTGATATGGAGCTTGAATTTTTTGTTCATGGAGCTATCTGTATGGCATACTCTGGGAGGTGTTTGCTTTCAAATTATTTTTCTCATCGCGACCCAAATCAAGGAACATGTTCTCACTCGTGTCGCTGGGAATACAAGGTTTTTAAAAAAGATGCCTCACCAGAAGAATTGTACGATTCTACTGGGCGTCCTGAAGACTATCAAGAATTAACTGGGGAATTTTATTTGGAAGAAATGGAACGACCAGGCGAAAAATTACCAATCGATGAAGACGAATATGGAACATATATTATGAACTCTCGCGATATGTGTCTCGTGTCATATATGCAAGAATTAGCGGATGCAGGAATTGTCTCATTTAAAGTAGAAGGTCGCTCAAAAACTGTAAACTATCTTGCTGGTGTCGGTCGAGCATACCGCCCTGCCCTTGATGCCGTAGAAAAAGGCGAATCATATGATATCGCAAAATTGTCAGATGAAGTATTTGCCATCTCAAATCGTGGATATACGCCAGGATTCTTGGTAGGAAATCCAGGAGAAAAAGCGATTTATTTTGAAAAAAATAAAGACCTCCACGAAGAAGATCCTATTGGTATCGTAAAGGGGTATGATGAAAAACGAAAAATGGCTCGAATCGAAGTAAAAAACCGAATTGACCTTGGTGAACCACTTGTATTAATTTCTCCTTCTCAACGAGTAAATTATACTCTTGATAGTATAATTGCTGATCCTATTTTGCTTGCGAATCCAAAAGCAGAAGACGCAAGTTTTATAGAAGTTCCAGAAAATGGAGAAACTCGCGAATCTGGACATGGTGGGCATATTGATTTGTGGATCAATGTTCCTGAAAAGCCAGCAGACTATGCGATCATTCGTAAAAAACTTCCACTTGATGAAGTTCGTGTATAATCTTAAAAACAGTATTATATAATACTGTTTTTGTTTCTTTAAAAAAATAAAAAAGACAAGGCTTGTCTTTTCGTTTTTAACAATTATTTTCTCGTCGCCACATCCCAAGTTCGCACCAATTCATCAATAAATTCATCTTTTTCACGCCCTTCACTCAAAAGCGCTTTAGTTCCACAAGACGCCAGATGATGTTTCAATAAATCGCGATTAGTGCTCTGCAAAAGCCCCATCGAAGCATTGATTTGATGAGCGATATCAGCACAATAAGCATTTTTCTCGAGCATTTCTTGCACTTTATTGAGAGTGCCGATAGCCTTTTTAATGTTCAATTCGATTTTTTGTTTTGAATGAATCATAATAAAAAATTTGAAAAACCCTATGATTTGTATATAATTCTTTTACTTTTTAGCGAAAGTGGCCCGCATCTTGCGGGTTTTTATTTTTGACAAGCACAGTCATTTGCGCAGTTGCGTGCCTGGCAAGAACAATTCTCGCAAGTACAATGCACGCAATTACACTGACTGTAATCACATTTTTTCATAATCATAAATATATCTTAAAAATTATATACCATACCATAGGGTTGTGTATATATTATTATTTTTTGAAGAAAAAGCAAATTTTTTTTGAGAAATTTAAAAAGCCACTTCCAAAGCCAAAAACTTGCTTTTTGATTTTTTTTTCATATAATCTCGGCAATATTTTTTAAAAAAATTTATGGCCTGAGAAGTAGTAATTCGATTTGAAGAAGTAACTTTTGGTTACCAAAAGCCAAAATGGCTCCTTGATGAGGCGAATTTTTCTGTGCGTGATGGCTCCAAAATTACGCTCATGGGACAAAACGGCGCGGGTAAATCAACTATTTTTAAAATGATTACTGGTGAGCTCAAACCGCATGATGGTCGCATTTTGATTACCGCTGGCAAGCACATCGCCATTGCCAAGCAAGTAATGAGTCCAGACGACAAAGAAAAAACGATTGCAGAATATTTCCGAACATATTCACGATCTGATGCGCACAATATTGATCGCGATATCCAAGAAGTGCTTGATGCGGTAAATTTTTTGCCACCAAAAAATATTGATTTTAATGATTTTTTGAAGCGAATTGTCAAAAGTTTTTCTGGCGGACAGCAGGCTCGCCTTCTTTTGGCAGCGGCGCTCATTCAAAAACCCGACATTCTCTTGCTCGACGAACCAACCAACAATCTCGACAGCGAAGGAATCTGGCATATGACGGACTTTTTGCAGAATTACGAAGGAACAGTTCTCGTGATTTCGCATGATGCGGAATTTTTGAATGCGTTCAGTGACGGAATTTTGTATTTAGATATTTTCACAAAAAAAGTTGATCAATTCGTTGGGAATTATTACGATGCAGTTGAGCAAGTAGAGCGAAAAATCGAAGCACAAAATCGTGAAAATGCTCGCCTTGCAAAAGAAATTCAGGATGCCAAAGATCAGGCAAATCAGTTTGCTCACAAAGGAGGAAAATTGCGCGCCGTTGCGAAAAAATTGACAGAAAAAGCAGAAGAACTTTCTGAACAAATCACAGATACCCGTCGAGAAGATAAGACTATTCGCAATTTTAGTATTCCAAATCAGGAAGGAATCGGCGGTCAAATTATTGAAATCTCGAGCGTGACAATTATCAAAGATCACGAACCAATCGAAAAAGAAGTGAATATTTCACTCAGCAAAAATCGCCATCTTCTCCTCTCTGGGCCCAATGGTATCGGAAAATCAACACTTTTGGAAAGTATTGCCAATGGCACAGCAAAAGGTGTAAAAATCGCTCCAAATGTGAAAATTGGTTACTATCGCCAAGATTTTTCAACACTTGATTTTAATCAAAAAGTATACGATTGTCTTTTTGAGGCCACTGGTCGTCAAATGCTTGAAAAAGATTTGCGTTCATTTGCGGCAGGGTTTTTGATTACGGGCGATATGATGGCGACACAAATTGGTGCGCTTTCTGAAGGACAAAAAGGTCTTGTTATGTTCTGTAAACTCGCACTCGAAAAACCAGGACTTCTCATTTTGGACGAACCAACCAATCATATCAACTTCCGACATTTGCCAGTAATTGGAAAAGCCCTTGATGAATATGAAGGAACTATGATTCTCGTATCACATATTGACGAATTCGTTTGGCAAGTTCGTATCGATGAATATCTTGAACTCGAATAATGCAAATTTTTGCAATAAAAAATACCTCAAACATGAGGTTTTTTTGTGGGATTTTTCTTATTGCAAATAATAGCAATAATGCTTTTATTTGGTTTGTTCTGAGTTTTTGACAATTCTCCAACCAAAAATCAATCGAAAAAATTCGATAATCGTGCGACCCGCGAAAAAGATTCCAAGTGTCAAGCCAATTGGTAAGGTAATTACACTGAACCAGCCAAACCCAATAGCACAATTCTCTATTGTGTCCGTTCCACAAATATTGATTTGAAACAACGTTGGAAAAAGCGGCAAAAATGCAAATAGGAGCAACACTACGGAAAAAATAATTGAAAAAATTATTCTTTTTATTGCTATTTTTTGCAATATTGGTGCGGGATTCCAATAAATAATTATGAGAATTAAGAGAGGGAGCCCTGCAAAATAGGAAACCAAATCCCAAAAATCTGATAGTAGCATAAATATTTTTTAAAAAATTATTTTCGAGAAGCGACCGCAATATATTTGAGATCACGACCTGTATGATTGAAAAATTTCCGCATACTCTGGAACATTTCGCGATTTTCTTTTCTCATGCCATTTCGAATAATTTTGAGAGCCCCAAAAAATCCCTCATCACGAATCATGCCAATTGGGCTCATCAGTGACATATTACCTGTATTCTTTTCTACTTGAGAAAAACCAGTCTCGCGGAAAAGATTTTCCCAATCATCAAAATGAAGCGGCGTCACAGCAACATTGATTACGTTTTTGAGTTCCTCAAGAATTTTTTCCAGATTCGGATTTTCAAATCCAACATCATGTGTGAGCAGAATTCCTCCTTTCTTGAGGACGCGAAAATATTCTGACACCGCCTTTTTCTTGGCTTCAAGTGGAAGCATTGTAAGCATCGCTTCATTGATCACAATATTAAAACTCTCATCTGAAAATGGCAAATTCATCGCATTCCCTTGTACAAGCGAAATCAGATTTTGAACCCCGGCATTTTCAATATTTTTTTGAGCCTTTTCA